>Ga0257127_1001293_pt1 | contig 18108 bp, 20 predicted proteins | sample SI060_135mmetaG_FD_190152 | JGI IMG/M metagenome (GOLD analysis project Ga0257127, IMG submission 190152) | Marine microbial communities from Saanich Inlet, British Columbia, Canada - SI060_135m | ecosystem: Environmental > Aquatic > Marine > Inlet | place: Canada: British Columbia | collected... | reverse complement strand
ATTTAATATCTTTATCGTAAGCATGAACAATTTTATTATGTACTAAACATCGAATGATCCAACCAGCTCCTATTACACCAGTGCCTATTATTGCTACTTTTTGAATTTTTGACATTTTTAATTTAATAATTCTTTAATATTCTTATCAAGTTCTTTTTCAAAATTTTTATCATTCCCTGGATTTGCTGCACAATGGCCAAAAGATGAATCAATTGGTCTTATAGACGAATGTGGAATAAATTTTTTTTCATACTCGTTATCTTCAGTTCTAAAGTAAAGATCCTGATTACACGGCATCAGTATTGTTTTTGCTTTTATTGATTTAAGTGCTTTAACATAATTATTATTATAAATTGGTCCTTTGCTTATATCGTTAAGTTGCCATGTTTTTAACTTTGATAACAAATTATTTGCATCCCAATTTTTTGCATGATCTCTTGCCCAATCATTTAACAATTCTTCTGAATTTTTATAACCAAGTTTTTTATATAGCTCTTCTCTATAAAAATTTTGAGAAAAAGCCCATCCTGCATAAATACGGCCAAAAGCTTTTAAACCTTCAACAGGTTGTTTTTTATAATTACCTTTATTCCAACTTTTGTCAGCTGTAAGTGCAGCTTTAACTCCTTCTAAAAATACATGGTTATGGATTGATGTTTTAGAAGAAGCGCAAAATGGAAGAATAGCCTTTACCATATTAGGATATTGAGCAGCCCATTGATATGATTGACAACCAGCCATAGACCAACCTGTTACTAGTGCAATTTTTTTTATTTTTAATTTTTCTGTAATCAGTTTGTGTTGGCAATAAACATTATCCCACAAAGTTAAGGTTGGAAAATTTGAACCTGATTGATTTTTAATAGAATTGTTTGGAGATGACGAAAAACCATTTCCAAACATATTAACAGATATAATAAAATATTTATTTGGGTTTAGGGCTCTATTTTTTCCTATAAATCCTTCGTTTCTAATGTGACTACCCGTGTAAAATGTTGGAAGAACTATAACGTTTGATCCACTTTTATTTAACGTACCGTAAGTTTTATACGCTAGTTCAGCAGATTTTAAAATTTTACCAGATAAAAGCTTAATGTTTCCTAATTTAAACTTTTCATAATCCTTCATGAATTAATAAAGTCTGAGATATTCTTTCACTTCCCAATCAGTAACAGCTTGATGATATCTTTCCCATTCATCATTCTTATAGGCAAGTAAAGATTTTTTCATTACAGAACCTATAACTTCATCGGATAATTTATCATTTTTAAGAGCCTCAATAGCCATAAGTAAATTTCTTGGAAGTCTTTTAATTCCAAGTTTTTTAAATTCACTATCGGCCATATTATAAAGATCTTGATCAGTTGGTTTGCCTGGATGAATTTTCTTCTTAATTCCCTCTACGGCAGCTGAAAGTGTCATTGAAAAAGCTAAATATACGTTCATTGTCATATCTGCTGCTCTATTTTCTATACAATATCTATTTTGAGGTAATCTAAACTGAGCAGACCTATTATTATGTCCATAAGTAATGTTTGTTGGTGCCCAAGTAACAGTACCACCTTCAAACCCACCTACTCTTGGTACCAGTCCATTATACGAGTTTACAGTTGAGCATGTAATAGAAGTTAATGCTTCTGCATGTTTCATCAACCCACCCACAGCAAACAACGACTCTTTGGACCATTTATTTCCAGCATCAAAAATATTTTTTCCATTTTTATCAATCATTGAAAAATTTATATGAGCACCAGATCTCCAATCACCTATCGTTGGTTTTGGCATAAATGTAATGAACATATTATGTTTTTTTGCAACTTCTTTGAGAAGAATACGAAGAAACACTAATCTATCAGCCATTTCTAAAAGATTTGTATAATGAAAATCTAATTCAAATTGAGAGTATGCGCCTTCAGCAACTACATCATGCAGTTTCCATCCTAATCCATTAAGAATATCTATTAATTCTTTTAGAAAATGCATTGAGTCTAATGAATGTTCAACATCATAACCAAAAGCCTGACGTCTTGGTCTAATACCTTTTATAGGGTCTGTATCAATAGCTTTTATAGGTTGACCATTTTCATCATATTTCATTGCAATGAACTCGGGCTCTACACCAGCCATACCTTTGTATCCAGCATCTTGAGCTTTTTGCATGTTACGTTTTAAAGCTTGCCTAGGACAAACATTGTAAGGTTTGTCTTCCCAAAAAAGGTCTGCAAAAATAATAGCTGTAGTAATGTCCCATGGGCAAATATAAACAGCATCTAAATCTGGCAACATTACTTGATCAGAGTCTGCGGGTGTTAATTCTGGAACAAAAGAAATAGAATGAACAGCGAACTGAGGACCTTTTCCTAAACATAAAGGTTCAAAATCAGTCATTGGAACTGGTTTTGATTTTGGAATACCATGGAGATCAATCCAACTTGATAAAATATATTTTACGCCAGCATTCTTTAATTTTTTATGAACTGAAGATATCTTTTTTCTATTACGTTCAACCGCATCTTTAAAATTTTCGTAATAAATTTTTTCATTTTTGCTCATATTGATCTCCTTACATCTTTTGTTATTGTGGCATATCCTCAGGATCTATTCCAGGAACAAATGTAATGCCCGCTTGTTGCTTCCAATCATGGGGATAGGCGGCATAAAATATTACACATTTTTCATCACATTCGTAGGCTATATGATTATCTTTAGGTATATAAAGAACATCACCTGGGTTACAGATATAAGACTGCCCATCACATGTTAGTCTAAAAGTTCCTTCCATACAGTAAATAATTTCATCACAAGTTAAATCCCATGGTACAGAAACTTTATTTAAAAAATTTAGCCCTCCACACATTGTGTTACTAACTTTGCTGGTTACAAACGGTTTAATATAACTTTTACCTGGCTCTAAAGTATGAAGTCTATTTTCTATATCTTTAAACTTATATAGTTGAGGTTTTTTTGACATTATTTTTCCTTTCGGTTTATACTTTTATTGGTTCATTCAATTCTACTTTGTATCCATCGGGATCTTCACAAAATGCAATTACTCTAGTTCCATGTTTCATTGGACCTGGTTTTCGCGTGATATTTATACCCAATTTTTCAAGATCATCACAAGCTTTGTAAACATCTGGTGTTTCAATACAAACATGTCCCCACCCATTACCTTTGTCATAATCTTCTTTTTGATCCCAATTATGTGTAAGCTCTAGACAAGGAGACTCATTCTCAAGTCCGTATCCAATAAATGCATTTGTAAATTTTCCATCAGGATAATCTGTTTTTCTTAAAACTTTCATTCCTAAAGTTTTGCAGTAAAAGTTAAAAGATGCTTCTAAATCTTTAACTCTTATCATAGTATGAGCGAGTCTATATCCCTCAAGATTAATTTCTTTAGACATTTTTTTTCCTTTTTATTGATTTAAAAGATTTCATCGTAGCATCAGCTATAAGTTTTTGAAATGCTTGTACTCCTCTTTCCCAAACAGGAGATAAAAGACCACCTTCATTTGATGCTGGAGAATATCTACCTTCTTGAAGTCTTTCACATATTTCATGATCTTCTTTATGAACATTCCACCATATATTTTTTGTCATCTTAATTTCTTTTTCACTCATATCTTTACCATCCGTAGTATAAATTACTCTTTTTTGTGAAGTTATGCCTGGGCTTATTGGAATATTTAGATAAACTCCAATTTGGTTTGGGAAGTAAGTACCAATTATAAAATTTGGAAAAAGAGATAAATATCTTGAAGTTACAGACAAAGCAGCACTATTCTCAGTGTCCTCTTCATCAACATCAACTCCACTACCATAACACATGCCATCAACAACTGTATAATGGTTCTTTAAAGGCTGATTAGTAGTAGTTTTATGAACAAATTGTACATGATATGGTTCTATAAAATTTTCAATAATAAACTTCCAGTTAGTATTTATTTTTCCAAAATCTAAAGTTGTTACATATTTTAATTTAGTTAAATCAATATCATCAAATTTTTGAATAAGTGGTCTAGCATAATCTTCAAATTTTTTTGCTTTTCCATTAAAATTAATAAAAACCCAATCATTCCAAACATGAATTCTTATTGATTTTAATCCATGTTTAGAAAAATCAAATCCCTTAGGCTTATGTTGATCTGTTCCACCAACATGTGGAGCTGCTTTTAATTTACCATCAAGATCATAACTCCATGCATGATAAGGACAGCGTATAATTTTTCCAACATTCATTTTCTGATCTACAAGTTTTAAACATCGATGACTACATACATTGTGAAAAGCAGAAATTTCATTATTATCATTTTTTACAAGTAATACTGGTTTGTTTGCAATAAAAAGAGGAATTACATCACCAGCTTTTTTAAGTTCATGAGCAAGACCTACAAATAACCAGCCATTAGATAAAACTGTTTCACATTCTTTTTTCCAAAAATTTTCATCGATGTAAGATTTAGCTGGTAAGCCAAATATAGTATTAGAATTTTTTGGTTTTTTTATTTTTACTAAATCTTTTTTTTTTAACATTACTTATGTTTAATAAGTTTTAATTTCTCTCTAGTCTCAGATGGTGTCATCGGTGTGTAACCAATCTCATCGACAATTCTTATAGCTTTTTCAACCAATTGAGCGTTAGTAGCAAGCTTACCTTTTGATAAATATAAATTATCTTCTAATCCAACTCTTGGATTACCTCCCATTAAAACCGTCTGAGCAACAAATGGCATTTCATTTTTTGAAATAGCAAAACCAGACCACACACCTTCATTGGGCATAATATCTTTCATAGCCTGCATTGCTAAAGTAGTTGCGGGTGCTCCCCAAGGTATTCCTAAACACATTTGAAACATTGGTGGATCACTTAATAATCCTTCTTTATATAACTGGGCTCCGAACCACATGTTTCCTAAATCAAAAGCTTCTATTTCTGGTTTCACACCAATTTCTTTTAATTTCTTAGCAGCTTTTCTTAAATCATTGGGTGTATTAACAGTGATTGTTGAACCATCACCAAAATTTAATGTTCCAGCATCCAGTGTACAAATCTCAGGAAGAAATTGCTCCGCATTTGCAATTCTTTCCATAACGTTTGCCATATCAGTCATTGGCCCAAAATCTAATGGATTTTCACCTTGACCAATATCAAGATCACCCCCCATGCCAGTAGTTAAATTTATAATTACATCCGTGTCACTTGAACGAACTCTATCAACAACTTCTTTATACAATTCCAGTCTTCTACTTGGGGTACCATCTTCTTCTCTAACATGAATGTGTGCTATTGCAGCTCCTGCTTTTGCTGCTTCAATTGAAGCTGTTGCGATTTGTTCCGGAGTCTTTGGTAATTCTGGGTGTTTGCTAGCAGTATCACCTGATCCAGTTACCGCACATGATATAAAAACCTTATTGCTCATAATTTATAATTTAAATATAGTTTAATTTAGTAAAAATGGAAATAACAGAATTACAAAAAGACTTAGCTGCAACCTTTAGATGGACTGCAAGATTAAATATGCACGAAGGTGTTGCAAATCATTTTAGTGCCTGTGTACCTGGCTCATCAACTGATTTTTATGTAAACAAAGCTGGAATACATTTTAGTCAAATTAAAGCTAGTGATTTAATTTTAGTAACTAAAGAAAATATTACAGACCTTAAAAATAAACCTGATTTAATTGATCCTACAGCAATTAGTATTCATGGTGCAATTCATCATAAAGTTCCACATGCTAAGTGCATTTTTCATGTGCACTCCAAATATGCAACTGCTCTATCAACTTTAAAAGATCCTACCTTGAAACCTATCGATCAAAATACAATGATATTTTATAATAGAGTTTCAGTTTTTAATGATTTTGGAGGACTAGGATTTGAAGATGAGTCTATCAAGATGGCTAATGCACTTGGAAATAAGCAGCATATGCTTTTAGCTAATCATGGGGTTATTACTACAGGTGAAACAGTAGCAGAGGGTTTTAATTATTTATATTATTTTGAAAAAGCAGCAGAAACTTATTTAACTGCCTTAGCTACTAATAAAGAATTAAATGTTGTAAGCAACGAAGTAGCAGAAAAAACAGCTCAAGAAACGGCAGATTATCCTATTGATTTAGCAAAGTTGCATCTTGAACAAATAAGATTAATTTTAGATAAAGAAGAACCAGAATATAAAAATTAAATGTCTGTACATATAGCAAATCAAATTATTAAAAAAGAATGGACCGATTACAATAACCATATGAATATGGCTTATTATGTATTGGTGTTTGATCAAAAATGGGAATTGATTTTAGAAAAATTTAAAATGGGAGAACAGTCTGCAAAAACAACAAATATGAGCACCATGGTTGTTGAAACATACACAACCTATAACAATGAAGTTAAAGAAGGTGACGAAGTAGCAATTAATCTTACATTTTTAGATCATGACAAAAAAAGACTACACTATAAAATGGAAATGATTGAAAAATCCTCAAAAAAACTTTCTGCAACACTTGAAATGTTATCTTTGTATATTGACTTAAATAAAAGAAAAGTTTCAGAGTTTGAACAAGAAAAAGTAAAATTAATGGATAACTTTATAAACCTTAATAAGCAGAATTTTAATAATGATAATTTATTAATAACTGGAAAGTTAAAAAAATAATGGAAATTAAATTATTATCTGGAGCTTTAGGTGCTGAAATAAAAGGAATTGATTTAACGGATGTATCTGATGAAAACTTTAAAAGAGTTAACAATTTGCTTTTAGAGCACAAGGTAATTTTTTTTAGAGATCAGCCTATTTCTAAAGAACAACAAATTGCTCTTGCAGAAAAATTTGGACCTTTAGAAACTCATGCATATGTAAAGGGGCTAGATAATTATCCAGAAATTGTAAGAATTATAAAAGGAAAAGAAGAAAAAAACCAATGGGGAGAAAATTGGCATAGTGATGTTAGCTATAATTCAAAACCAACCAAAGCTGTTATACTTAAATCAGTTAAGATACCTCCTGTTGGTGGTGATACCTGTTTTTCTAATATGGAATTAGCATGGGAAACATTAGATCCTAAAATTCAAGAAAAAATAAAAGATAAAAAAGCAATTCATAGCTCTCTAGGAGCAGAATTTTTCATTGATAATTACAAGCACATGGAAGGAAATGAAAAAAGAAATTACGACTCTTATTCTAATGAACATCCAATTGTTAGAACTCATCCAGAAACGGGTAAAAAAATCTTATTTGTTAACTGGACTTATACAAAGCAGATTATAGGTTTAGATAAAGAAGAAAGTGATCAAATTTTAAAAGAAATTTTTGAACATCAAGAAAGATTAGATTTAACTTGTAGATTTAATTGGACCGAAAATACAGTTGCAATCTGGGATAATAGGAGCGTTATTCATTATGCTATTGCAGATTTTTTTCCTGGCAGAGGTCTTGGCCATGAAAGAATAATGGATCGTATTGCAATTGAAGGTGATCATCCTCAATAACTTTAATGCAAATTGTTGATAAAATAATTTCAAATTTTACTAACAATAAGTCTCTTTATATTGGTGAAAAAGTTACCATGTCAGAACACATGATACAGACTGCAATGCTTGCTGAAAAAGCCAAATGTAATGATGATTTAGTATGTTCTTGCTTGCTGCATGATTATGGACATTTCATTCTAGAAAATCCTGATGAATTGGTAAAAGAAAATTTAGACGGTAAACATGAAGAAATTGGTTATGAATTTTTAAAAAAAATTTTTAAAAAAGAGATTACTGAGCCAATAAAATATCATGTTCTTGCAAAAAGATACCTTGCTAAAGATAAACAATACTTTGATTTGCTGTCAGAAGCTTCAAAAACAAGCTTACGATTACAAGGTGGGGCGCTAAATGATGAAGAATGTATTAAATTTGAAGCTCAAAGATATTTCAAGTCGACAATACTTTTAAGAAAATTTGATGAAGCAGCTAAAAAAACTAATGTCAAAATGAAATCTATCCATGACTATCAAAAATTGCTAACGTCCAAGTTGATATGAAATTTGATTATTTAATTATTGGTGCAGGATCAGCGGGTTGTGTTCTGGCAAATAGATTGTCGGAAAATAGTCAAAACAACGTAGCTGTTTTTGAAGCAGGAAAACCAAGTGATATTTGGAAAGTTAACATGCCACTTGCAATTTTATATACAATGCATGATCCCAAATATAATTATAAATATTATTCAGAACCAGAACCTCATCTCCATAATCGAAATCTATTTTGTCCAAGAGGTAAAATGATTGGTGGCTGTTCTGCTCATAACGGGATGGTTTATGTAAGAGGTAATCCTAATGACTATCAAAGATGGTCTTCGTTCGGATTAAAAGATTGGTCTTATGATAAAGTTTTGCCTTTCTTTAAAAAAATAGAAACTTGGTCTGAAGGTGAAAATGAATATCGAGGTGGAAATGGAATTTTACCAGTTAATCAGTCTAAAAATAAAAATCCATTATTTAAAGCATTCGTCGACTCAGCTGGAGAGGCTGGATATAAAATTAATGAAGACATGAATGGTAAAGATCAAGAAGGTTTTGGGATGTATGACGTAACTATCCACAAAGGTGAAAGAGCTAGTGTTTCAAAATACTATCTAAATCCAGCTAAAAAAAGAAAAAATTTAAAAATTTTTACTGATGCCTTTGTTGAAAAAATTATTTTTGATGGAAAAAAAGCTATTGGTATTGAAGTAAAAATTAAAAACAAAATAGAAAAAATTTATGCAAATAAAGAAGTAATCCTTAGTGGTGGTGCAATAAACTCTCCGCAATTATTAATGCTTTCAGGAATTGGTCCAAGCAAACATCTTAAAGATAACGGTATAGAAATAATCCATAATTTAGAGGGTGTTGGAAGAAATTTACAAGACCATTTGGAAACGTATGTGCAACAAGAGTGCAAAACTTCAGATACTTTATATTCCTATGTGAATAAATTAAATATGATGAGAATTGGTATTCAGTGGTTTTTATCTAGAACTGGTCCGTGCTCTACTTCTTTTCTAGAAGCTGGTGGTTTTTGTAAGTCTTCACCTGAAAGAGAATATCCAAATATACAATTTCATTTTTTTCCAGCTTTTGTAATTGATCATGGATTAGTTGACCCTGACCGCCATGGTTATCAACTTCATGCAAGTCCTAATCATCCAAAAAGCAGAGGGCATATTACTTTAAATAGTTCTAATCCATATGATTATCCAAAAATTCAATTTAATTATTTAGAACATGAGGATGATCTAAAACAAACAATAGAATGTATTCATGTAGCTAGAAAGATTTTAGGCCAAAATTCATTAAAACCTTTTGCAGGAAAAGAAACAGGGCCTGGTGAAAATGTTAAAACAGATGAAATGTTTGAAGAATATATAAGATCTAAGGCAGAAACAGCTTATCACCCATCTTGTACTCTTAAAATGGGTGTAGATGACATGGCTGTTGTAGATGAAAAACTTAAAGTGCATGGTTTACAAAATATTAGAGTAGTTGATGCATCAGTAATGCCAGAAATTACTAGTGGCAATCTTAATGCTCCTGTATTGATGATTGCAGAAAGAGCATCTGATTTTATTCTTAATTCATGATAACGCCTCAAAACAATTCTAAAGGTATCCTTTTTATTTTAATTGGAATGGCATTATTTTCAATGCAGGATGCTCTAATTAAGTTTATTTATGAAGATTCAGCTTTATATGAATTATACTTTGGAAGAACTTTCGTTGCATTAATTTTACTTATTGGATATTTAAAGTTATCAAAACAAAAGATAAACTTAACAACGCACTACCCTTTTTTAACAATTCTAAGAGTTATTTGTTTCTTTTTTGGTTTTAGTTTTTTTTATATTTCACTTACTTACATGTCTTTAGCCATGGCTAATGCATTATTTTTCTCAAGCCCATTCTTTGTTTCAATATTGGCTACGATTGTTTTAAAAGAAAAGGTTGGAATTAGAAGGTGGGCTGCAATTTTTATTGGTTTTATTGGAGTATATATAGTTTTAAATCCTGATTTTAATAATTTTGATTATATGAAATTGGCACCTGTTGCTTGTGCTTTGTGTTACGCAATATCAATGACCATTACTAAAATCACCTCTCATAAAGACAATGTTTATACTCAAATGATACATTTATATTTTGGTGCGCTCTTAATTAGTATTTTGTTTTTCCTTTTTACAGGAAAAGGACAGTTAGGTAGTTTTAGCAATCCAACATTTGAATTTATTTTTAGAGAATGGTTTACAAATCCGTCCTTTGCTTGGCCATTTATTGTGGCGATGGGATGTATTGGTGCTTTTGCATTTTATTTTGTATTCAATGCATACAGTATAGCCTCACCTTCTGTTGTATCAATTTATGAATATTCTCTAATAATCTGGTCTATATTAACAGGGTTTATTCTATTTAATAATATTCCAACAACAAGGACCTTTGTTGGTGTTTCAATAATTATAAGTGCTGGCATATATATTTATTTTAGAGAAAAAGTAAAAGATCAAATGATTGTTACAGATACACCAAACAGATAATGAGGAACTATATTCCAACAATTAATATTTCACCCTTGTTAAAATCAGATTTTGACTCTATTTCAGCAAAAAATGTAATAAGAAAAATTGAAAAGGCATGCAAAGATGTTGGTTTTTTTCAAATAACAGGACATGGTATAAATAATAAAAAAATAAATAATATTTGTAAAATTGGTAATAAATTTTTTAATTCATCAGATGAAAATAAAAAAAAGTTAGCGCCAAAAAAATGGAATAAAAAAAATAAAAATATTTACAGAGGATATTTTCCAAATACAGTAAATGGCAAAGAAGGTTTGGACTTAGGTGATTTTAAAATTAAACCTCATGATTTAAAAAAGCATAAATCTCCATATATTGAATATCTAAAATTGAATAAATCCTTCAATAAATCCTCAATAAAAAGTTTATCAAATTATTTTAATGATATTTTTTCTTTAAGTGAAATATTGTTTAAAGGTATAATTAAACTATATAAAAAAGATTTAAAAATTTGTAATCAAGCTTTCTCAAGAATAAAAACTCTTAGCACATTAAGATTCAATTATTATCCCAATCAAACAAAACCTGTTGAAATTTCAAAACAAGATGGCGTTGCACTTGGGTGCGAAACACATGTGGATAGTGGAATTTTTACTGTTCTATATCAAGATAAGAAAGGTGGTCTTCAAGTTCAAAATAGAAAAAATAAAAAATGGTATGATATTCCATTTAATAAAAACGCTCTCATAGTAAACACTGGATTAGCCCTAGAGTATTTAAGCAAAGGTAAATTTAAAGCCACAAATCATAGGGTATTATGGAATAAGTCAAAAAGGATATCTGTTCCTTTTTTCTTTGAACCTTCTTATGATTTTAAAATGCACCCTTCTTTTTTAAATAACTTAAATAGCGATAAAAAAAGCATATTTTTTCAACATTTCTTAAAGAACTCTCTAAAGAAATTTATTGAATATCAGCGCTAAGATTAATAATATTATTTTATTAAAGCGATACATAACTCATCGTTATATCCAATACGAAAGCGGGATCGATCGTCTTTTTTTAAATTAGAAAGTTTAAAGGAGGAAGCATGAAATTTGGATACTTTTGTAATACTACCAACTGGACACACAAGCCATATCACGAGCTATTAGATGAAACTAGAGAGATCACAGAATATTGTGATCAGAATAAATGGAATTCAATTTGGTATACCGAGCATCATTTTAACCATGAAGGCATGGAGTCATTAACCAATCCTTTAATGATGGGTGTTGATGCGGCAGCCAGAACTAAAGATATAAGAATTGGACAGGCTTGTAATGTAATCACATTTCATAATCCGATAAGAATGGCAGAAGATATTGCCTTATTAGACCAATTATCAAAGGGTAGAGTTGAAATTGGAATTGGTAGAGGAATTTACGGAAGAGAAGCTATAAATTTAAATAAAGAAGCTGACATGAAAGACCAAGCTAAAAACTTCAGACTGTTTGAGGAAACTTTAACAATTTTAAAAAAAGCTTGGAAAGAAAAATTTTTTAATCACAAAGGTGAATTTTATACTTATCCTGCACCAGATTATGTGTGGCAACATGATATGAGTCCACCAAATAAAGATTTGGTAAACCTTGAGACTAATGTTATGGAAAATATAAGCGTTCTTCCAAAACCTTATCAAAAACCTTGTCCCCCTATTCATCAAGTTGTAGATGGTATTCGATCTATCGAATGGGCTGCGCAACAAGGTTTAAATATTATTATGTGGATACCAACAGTTAAAGCGTTAAAAATTAAATTTGAAGCTTTCAAAAATGCAAAATCAGAAGCAGAAAAAAGAAATGTACCAATGGGTGAAGGTATTTCTCTAGTAAGAGATATGTTTGTTGCTGATACAATGGAAGAAGCAAAAGAAAAAGCTGGTGAGCATATGGTGAACTACATGAGATGGGTTTGTCATTGGAGAGGTTTAGGAAATCATATGGATCCAGGTGAAGAATTACCTATTACTAAAGGAAAGTTAGATTTACTTAGTTATGATTTTTTACATAAACGAAATATGCTTTTTGGAACTCCAGAATATGTAATTGATAAAATTCATGAATTAAAATCTGAGTTAAACTTACAAAATTTACAAGTTTGGTCAAATTTTCCTGGCATTAAGCACGAAGATTGCATGAAAAGTATAAAGCTTTTTACTGAAAAAGTAATGCCTCACTTTAAAGATGATATTGATACTGAAGTCAAAAAAGTTTCGTGATCAAGCTACATAAGAAAATGACTGGTGGTGAAGCTGCCGTTAAATCTTTAAATAAACAAAATGTTAAACATGTTTTTGGTCTCATTGGCTCAGCTACAATGGAAATGTTTGATGCTCTTTACCATGAAAAAAAAATAAAATTTATTGGTGTAAGAGATGAACGAACTGGAACCCATATGGCTGATGGGTATGCGAGAGCTTCTAATAAACCAGGTGTTATAATAGCTGGACAAAATGGACCTGGAGCTACAAACTTAGTAACAGGAGTAGCTCAGGCAAAAGCTGCTTTTTCACCAGTAATTGCAATTGCTGGATCTTATTCTACAAAAGATAAAATGGAAGATGCATTTCAGGGTCTCGATCAGCAATCTTTATTTACTCCAATTACAAAAAAAACCTGGACTGTTAAAAATTCAAAAATAATACCTAATGTTATGAATGAGGCTTTTAGCCTTGCAATGAAACCTAGAAGAGGTCCTGTTTGCGTTAATCTACCAAGAAACATTTTAGCAGCAACAAATACTTATAAAATCAATACTAATAAGCCCTCTTTTGAAAGTGAGAGCAGTCTTAAAGGTGAAAATAAAAAAATAAAAAAAGCTGCAAAAATTATAAATCAAGCCAGTCAATTTGTAATAATTGCTGGTGGTGGGATTAAATATAACGCTAAATATAAGGAAGTAATCAAACTTGCTGAATTGTTAAATGTACCAATTGTTACAGCGGCTGGTCATGGAGATGCTATTCCTTTTAGTCACAAGCTGAATGCAGGACAGATGGGACCTCGTGGAAATCCTGTTGCATCAAGACTTGTTAAAGAAGCGGATGTTATTTTAGCAATTGGAACTCGATTGGGCTTTAACTCTACTTTTTATTCATATGATAACATAAATAAAAAAGCAAAAATTATTCAAATTGAAATTGAAAAAAAGATGCTTGGAAAATATTTTCCAATAGTTGTTGGAATTAATGCTGATGCAGCAACTGCTACAAATCAAATATATAATGAAATAAAAAAAAACAAATTAAAACTAGATATTAAAAATTGGACTAATTTATATTTAAAGGAAAGAAAAGAATTTTTAATAAATAGGAAAAAAAATGATTTAGGTAAAAATTTTCCTATTCAACCAAAAGGCCTGTTCAAACAACTTCGAAAAGTTTTACCAAAAAATACTGCAATTACTCTAGATGCCGGAACACTTTGTTTACAAGCAACAGATGCCCTGGAATATTATAATCCGCCATCTTTATTTACACCTCTAGATTTTGGTTTAGTTGGTTTTTCTTTTGCATGTGGTCTTGGAGTGAAAATTGCAAAACCCAAAAAGACTGTTGTAAGTCTTATGGGTGATGGTGGTTTTGGCATGACTATATCTGAGTTAAGTACTGCAGTTGAATATGGAATAAACACAACAACTATTGTAATGAATAATCAAAGTTGGGGAGCAGAAAAAGCTTATCAAAAAGATTTTTTTGGGAAAAGATATTTGGGTGCAGATATTGCCAGCCCTTCATTTGATAAAGTTGCAGAATTATATGGCGCAAAAGGATTTAAGGTAAAAAAAATATCTGAAATAAATGAGGCTGTTAAAGCAGCAATTAAATGTAATAAACCTGCAGTAGTTGATGTTGATGTCGATCCTAGTGCATTATATAGTTTTAGAAGAGATAGCTTTAAACATAGGCAAAAATAAATGTCACAAAAAGATATTGGCAATAAAATTCCAATTTACAAATTAAAAGCAGGTAAGGAAGTTGAAGATTATTATGACGAGTGGACTGTTGAAAACAAATATGACAAAGACATGGTTGATTGGAAATATTCTGGACCTCAAGAAACTGTAAATCTTTTCAATAAACATATTTCTAACAAAGATATTAAAATTTTAGATGTTGGTTGTGGAACCGGTCTAGTAGGTATTGAGCTCAAAAAAAATGGTTTTCAAAGATTTGATGGAGCTGATTTTTCACAAAAAATGCTAGATTTAGTACCTGAGAATATTTATCAAAATTTGTTCAAAATTGATCTCAATAAAAAAATAGATATAAAAGATAATGCTTATGAGGGAATAACCTGTGTTGGGACTTTTACTTTTGGCCATGTTAACCCACCTGCATTAGATGAAATGATAAGAATTTGTAAAACTGGATCATTAATTAGTTTTACAATAAATATTGGTATTTATGAGGAATATGGATTTGACAAAAAGATCAAAGAATTAGAAGATAAGAATTCTTGGAAAATAATTGAATTCTTTAAATCAAATTATATTGCAAGCAAAGGGGTAAATGCTTGGCTAGTATTAGCTCAAGTAACTAAATAAAAAATTATGGATATTAATTTAAGAAAATTTACAAAATTTGTTGATAAAACTTTTGTTGAAGGTGGTAAGAAGGCAAAAGAACCAGTTATATTGGTTTCTGTTGCTGCTATTTTTAAAAATCCTTGGCATGGTCAAGGTTTTGTTGAAGACTTAAGACCTGCAATTTTAGACCTAGCCCCTAAACTAGGTGATCTATTGGTCCCAGAACTAATTAAAGAAATAGGATCTCCAGAAAAAATATTAGCATATGGTAAAGCTGGAGTGGTCGGATTAAATGGAGAAATAGAGCATGCCTCGGCTTTTATACATACATTAAGATTTGGTAATAAATTTAGAGATGCGGTAGGTGGAACTTCTTATTTAAGTTTTACAAATACTAGAGCGCCCGCTGGATCAAAAATTTCAATTCCAATGATGCATAAAACAGACTCTGGATTACGACCTTATTATTTAACTCATGAATTCACAATACATGATGCTCCATTTGATGATGAAATTGTTATAGCCATTGGTGGTGCTTCAAGTGGAAGAGCTCATGCAAGAACTGGTGACAGATATCAAGATATGAAAGAAATGGGTATTGAGCCTAAGTAATACTTGATGACAACCAGAACTACTGCATCAGGAACATATTATTTCTTAAATCAAAAGAAACAATCAATTCCTATAGTTTTTATTCATGGAGTTGGGTTAACATATGAGATCTGGCAACCACAATTAGATTTTTTCAAAGATTACAGCACTCTTTCATATGACATCTTAGGTCATGGAAAATCATCACTAAACATACAAGAGATTAACTTTGATGATTTTTCTGATCAACTGATTAATTTAATTAATGAACTTAAGATTAATAAAATCCATTTAATTGGTTTTTCAATTGGCTCATTAATTGCTAGAAATTTTGCAACTAAATTTAATGATCGATTACAATCTTTAACTCTTTTAAGCTCAATCTATAAAAGATCAGAGGAACAACAAAAAACTGTTAATGAAAGGTTTGATCAAGCTAAGAAAGAATTAAAACTTTCAAAACAAGCTTTAAAGAGATGGTTTACAGATAGATATTTAGAAAATAATCCCAAAACTTATGAAAAAATAAGTACAATTTTATCTTCGAATAATATGGTTAATTTTTTAAAAGTTTATGAACTATTTGTTAATCATAAAAATGATGAGGATTTTAAAAAAATTAAAGCAAATACTTTGATAATGACAGGAGAATTCGATACTGGTTCAACGATTGAAATGTCACAGGAATTAAACAAAGTAATTGAAAATAGTGAGTTAAAGATTGTTAAAGATGGAAAACATCTTTGTGGAATTGAGTGTGCAGATGATGTAAATTTAGCAATCAAAAATTTTGTAAAAAAAAATGACTAAACTAAAACATTATAAAATGTTCATTGATGGTGAGTGGGTAGACTCTGAAAATAAAAAAACTTTTGAAACTTTAAATCCTGAAAATAATAAACCATGGGCAGTTGTACCGGAAGCTAGTGCAAAAGATGTTGATAAAGCAGTTAATGCAGCACAAAAAGCATTCGAGAGTGATTGGCCAAAATTGCTTCCTAAAGAGAGAGCAAAATTTTTAAGAGCGATTGGGGAACAATTAAGAGAAAATGCTGAAATGCTAGGTGAGATCGAAACCATTGATACTGGTAAAATTATTAGAGAAACTAAAAAACAGGCAATTTATATTGCTGACTATTATGATTATTATGCAGGTCTAGCTGACAAAGTTGAAGGTACAGTTCTTCCAATTGATAAACCAAATATTCAAGCAATAACTACTAGAATTCCTATTGGGGTAATTGCTGCAATCATTCCTTGGAATTCACAAATGTTTTTAACAGCAACAAAGCTGGCTCCAGCTCTAGCAATGGGCAATACTGTAGTGATTAAATCTTCAGAACTTGCTCCTGCAGTTATGTTTGAGTTTGCAAAACTCATAGAAAAAACTGGTCTCCCAAAAGGAGTTGTGAATGTTATCACGGGATTTGGTGACCCATGTGGAAAAACATTAACAACACACAATTTAGTTGAAAAAATTGCTTTCACAGGTGGTCCTGAAACTGCAAGGCATATTATTAGAAATTCAGCAGATAATTTATCCGAAGTAAGCCTAGAACTAGGAGGAAAAAGTCCTGTAGCAGTTTTTGATGATGCTGAGCAAGAAAATGCAATAATGGAATTGTTGCTGGAATATTTGGTGCAAGCGGCCAAAGCTGTATAGCTGGTTCTAGACTTTATATTCAAAAAGGTATTTATAATGAATTTTTAGAAAAACTTTCAAAACGAGCATCAAAAATAAAAATTGGTACACCCATGGATCCTGAAACTGAAATGGGGCCACTAAGCAGTTTTAAACAATTAGAAACCATTGAAAAAAATATAAAAGATACAATTGATCAAGGTGGAAAAGTTAAATGTGGTGGCAAAAGAGATTCTTTCTCTAATGAAGGATATTACTTCCCCCCAACAATTATTGAATGTGATAATCACAATTTACCTGTTGCAGAAAATGAGTTATTTGGACCAGTTTTATCTGTAATGAAATTTGATACTGAAGATGAGGTTGTAGATAAGATGAATGATAATCAGTACGGCTTATCATCAGGAGTTTATACAAGCAATCTTTCAAGAGGCTTGAGAGTATCTAAAGCGATAAGAGCTGGTATTACGTTTGTAAATACTTACAGATTAATTTCTCCTTCAGCACCTTTTGGAGGTATTAAAGATAGTGGTTACGGAAAAGAAGCGGGAATAGATTCTATTAAAGATTATACAAGAGTAAAAACTACTTGGTACTATACCTCAGATGAACCATCGCTAGATCCATTTTCAATTAGATAATAGATTGCCTTTAAAACATTTATTAATTTTACTATTTATAGCTTTTGCATATGGAAGTGCATTTCCAATTACAAAACTAGCATTAAACAACTCTGTCCCACCTATTCTTATGGCATCACTTAGAAT
>Ga0257127_1001286_pt1 | contig 18175 bp, 16 predicted proteins | sample SI060_135mmetaG_FD_190152 | JGI IMG/M metagenome (GOLD analysis project Ga0257127, IMG submission 190152) | Marine microbial communities from Saanich Inlet, British Columbia, Canada - SI060_135m | ecosystem: Environmental > Aquatic > Marine > Inlet | place: Canada: British Columbia | collected... | reverse complement strand
AGCAGAACCAGCAGCAGAACCAGCAGCAGAACCAGCAGCAGAACCAGCAGCAGAACCAGCAGCAGAACCAGCAGCAGAACCAGAACCAGCAGCAGAACCAGAACCAGAACCAGCAGCAGAACCAGAACCAGCAGAAGGGACAAACCATGTTCTAAATGTGGTTGTACCACAATTTTTATTTAAGTCGTTACTTCTGAGTTGGCATTTTGCCGCATCCACCCCAGTTCCTTTCTTTTCCATACCCCATACATCTGTTATCCATTCACCCGGGTTATGTCGCCAATCATTACGGGTGGGGTCACTATGACGCGGGCATCCATCTTCATTATACAAGTAACAACCGGGAGTAGTTAATGCCGATGTATCGCTTGCTGGGTCGGTTGTTATTCCTTCTGTAAATCCTTCGGTAACTGTTTTTTTATTTTTTTTATTTTTTTTATTTTTTTTATTTTTATACGCCTCAACATTTTTATTAATATCATTCCAATTAACACTTGCGCCCCCTGCTGCTTCTGTCTGTATAGCTTTAATATCTGGTGAATTTAACATATTTTGCATGTCTTCCATTGTTTTTTTCAAATCACCTTGTACTTGTTCAAGCGCACTACGAGGTTGCGCATCTATTTTGGATTGGTCTAATATATCGGCAACAGGACTTCCATTTGCTAACATTTGCAATTGCTTAAATATATTAGTTTCATCAACTGAACCTTGTTTTTCTACTTCCAATCCTTCATGATTATTCATAGACCACGACCAAGCTAATGGAAACATAAACAATACTGTAAGCAATATTAACACATACAAAATTTTTTTATTCATTACTATATCTATATAATATAATATTGATATAAAATAATATTATAAAAATTGATATAATATTAATTTTATGATATAATCTTCTAAACAATAATGTTGAAAACATATTATAACCCCGAAAAATCTATATTTGAAATAGGTATAGATGAAGCAGGAAGAGGTCCTCTACTTGGACGTGTATATGCAGCAGCCGTAGTTTTACCTAAAGATGAAACATTTAATCATAAAGATATGAAGGATAGCAAAAGGTTTTCTTCAAGTAAAAAGATAAAAGAAATAGAAGAATATATTAAACAGAATGCAATTGCGTGGGCAGTTGAATATGAAGATGAACAAAAAATAGATGAAATAAACATTCTACAATCAACCTTTTCGTGTATGCATAAATGTATAAAAAAGGTAAGAGAACAATTATCCGATAAATTTAATAAAAATGATAAAAATGATAAAAATGATGGTTATATTCATTATAATGAATTATTAATGGTGGATGGTAAATACTTTACACAATATGGTTATTTTAAAGATGATGAAATTCAATATGTACCTTCGGTATGTATTGAAAAGGGAGATAATACGTATACTAATATTGCAGCAGCATCTATATTGGCTAAAGTAGCGCGTGATAATTATATAATTGAATTATGTGATAAACACCCTGAATTAATAACAAGATATAAAATAGATGCAAATAAGGGGTATGGTTCAAAACATCATATAAATGGAATACAAGAACACGGTATATGTCAATTTCATAGGAAAACATTTGGTTTATGTAAGATACATACAACATCATTTGTGTAAAACAAAAAATACGATTAATTTAATCCAAACCAACTGGTTGATAAATAGTTGGTTTTGTCATTTTTCGTAGGACGTGGTGATAAATTAATTAATTCAATACCTTCTTTTAATATCTTATCAATCTCGCGTGTTTCAATTGCATAGTCATAATAACGCATGTTAGAAAGATAACCATCAAATCCACCATTCATTCCCGTATATACATTTCCATAATTCTGTTTAGGTAACGATTTTAAAATATGTCTCCTGGCAAGAGTTCCATTAATATATATATCAACCGTCTTATTTTTACAGCGTATTAATACATTAAACCATTTTTGCATTGGTATATCATCAATATCTACCTTTTCCATAATATTTTCAAATGTGTTTATTAACATTACCAGTTTATTTGTCGTGGGTGATATATACAATCCAGGACTGTTATTTGGATAATTAAGACCAGCGGTTGTAATAAAATCATCCTTATCATTAATAATATTTGGTTCATGTTCTATGCTCCCTACCATTGCTGCTTCCTCGTCTGATGGCGGGTTAACACTACCATCAAAGTGTACTTCTCCTTTATGAAATATATGTCTATATTTTCCTTTATTGTAATCTAAATCTTCTATATAAACCCATAAAGACCAAGTAAATTCTACGCCTGTTTTTTCATTATGAGATTTTTTTATAGTAACCGAGTTTTCCTTTGAAGGGTCCTGTTCATATGTCATATAATGTTTACCATCAACCATACCATTAAATAAATATGGCGAATCGCCTCCTAAATAATAATATCTTATTAAATTCATTCCTATTTGAAATAGGACTAAAAATACAATTATTACCAAAATTGTAAAAGCAAAATTCATAACTAACCCGTTTGTTTCTGTGAAACTTTTAGTTACCCCAGTTAAACTATTTATATTAGAAGCATATGGATTTGAATTAGAACTCATTATATATAATTATATATAATAAATAGAGAATAAATTTTGTTTATATGTTAAATGTTAAATATACCGTCATAAATTACCTAGAGTAGAGTGCAAAACTTATAATGTAATTGTTGAAGTTTCTACGCCATTTTCAAGAATTGAAAATTTAGCACCGTAGGAGTTGAACCCATAGAAAATATTATTCATATAATTTCCAGTGTAACCTTTGCTATATGTATCCCACGCTCGTTCTGGCGTAGATTCTTCGTCCCAAAATTGGAACCCGGCAGTATTACCTGTAAATCCTCCATCAGGAGTAACGACAATATCTTCACTTCTACTTAATTTTGGAACACCAGGTAAGAGACAACTTCTAGATAACTTGCCATCAATATAAACGTCTAATGTTTTATTATATACACTTAACATTATATTTACCCATTTTTGTAAAGGGACGTTTGTTACAGTACACGTATGTGTTACTTTACTATCTTCATTTTTATTATTAGGATAAACATCGACATCAACATCAATATTGTTTTGAGTGGCAGAAAAAGATACTAGAGGACCTTGATTTTTAAATTCGTCGGAACGACCAAAAATAACTTTTTTCTCCCCATATCTGTAATTCCAATCACCAACATATACCCAAATAGAATACGTACAATTCATATTTGGAACAGCGCCCTTAGGTAAATTAGCAGCTAGTACTTTTTGCTCAACGCGGGCATCCGCTATTTCAGTTAGGTTCGTCATCCCGCCAAATCGCTGCGCAAATATATACACAATTAATATGATTATAACGACAAAAAGTATTGATTTCAACTCCATTATATATCTATATACTTAAATAGATATATAAAAAACTTAATTTTTTATTAAATTAATTAATTAATTTATTTATTTATATTGCAGTGTCTTGAATTGTATTTCCGATGTCCTTTGTAACTTTATTGACTTCTTGTGTTGATATTATAATAACATTTTTGACATCTTTTCCAATTTCTTCTGTTTTATCGGATATTCTATAACCTGTTGATGTAAAAATATTAGATGTATAATTATATATATAATTAAATATATCTCTAAATGTGCCAATTTTAAAATCACTTTCTACACTAGTACTGCTATTATTTGCGTAGAATACGTCACTAATTCGTTTAACTGTCCCGAGTGATAGTGGTTTTGAAAAATAAACAACGTCCTTAATTGTTCCTTTACAATTTTCATTGTTACCAATTATTAATGCGTCTTCTTTTAAGTATGGTGCTATATTTTTCCCAGTTCCAACTAACTCGCCATTTAAAATAACGTCAAAATAATTGCCATAATAATTAATTACGATATGGTTCCATCTCTGAATTAAATAGTCGGATGTTTCATAAATAATTTTTTTGTTGTCTCGTTCATCCGTCATAATAACCCGGAGTGTATTATTCATTTCATTGTATTCAATAGAAGGATTATAACCATAATTGAAAATGTTTGAAAACACATCAACTTGCCCACTTGGTTTAATTAATAACCACAAACTCAATCCATAATTATAACTATGTGATACGTTTGAGTGTAATTTGTTCTTTATACTTTCATAACTACCAATATTATGCATTTTTGACAATTCTAATGGTTCCTTCGCTAAATAAATACCTTTGGGTTTGTATAAATCACCTAATTTGGAAACCCCAAACTTATTAAATAAGTATAATCCAATAAGGATAACCTCGGCACCCAGTAACATTTTTACACTATTTGGTAAAATAGTTAATTCCAATTTAATTCTATTGTGGAGTGAAATTAAATAATTTTTCATATTTTCAAAAATGTTCGATTTTTTTACATCTAGAACCCGGGTTGGGTCTGATGCGACTTTTTTGGTTGATGTGGAAATATCAGGATACTTTTTTATGTTATCTTTCGGGTTTAAAAGATTAGATATTAGCTTATATGAAAAAAAGAGAATAATTAATAACGCAATTAAACCAATCCCAACGAATAATAAATAGATTGGATTTTTTTTATAGAGCACATAACCTACATATACAATGACAAAGGATAATACAAATAAAACAGACAATATAAATACTTGGAAAATTGATTTGCCGGGTGGTATAATAGATTTTGTAAAACTATACAATTGAAAAAAAAACTGAACTAATAATATATAACCAATAAATAAACACGATATATTAATATAATTCACATTAACAATATTATTTATATTATTTTTATAATAATGCAATATATCAACTATTATTATTACATATACTGCAAAATATAAAATAAGAACAACTAATGAGTTGATTAAATATTCTGACTTCATTAATTTATCAGAATATTTAATTTTTGAAAATGTGTTACATAATAACAAATTATCAGATTATCAGATTATCAGATTATCGGATATTTACAGATTTTCAGAAGCAGTCTTTTTCCCGTGACAATCGCGGCATAACGCTTCTAGGTTGGTTACTTCATTTGTTCCACCATACTCTAAACGTACTTTGTGATCAACTTCAAACCACGCAGGTAGTTTTATCTTACAATGCGCGCACGACCAATTCTGCTGTGATGCAACCCATTTTTTCTTTGTTTCGCTTACACTTCTTTTACTTGATTTCTTACCAGAACTCATCATTCGTTTTTGATGTCCATTATTTTGATATATTTGTTGTTGGTAATTTGAATTGTATACAGGATTTGCAGTATTTGCGGCCGATGTTCCCGTGAAATTAAGAATTGGCATAAGCATATTACTCGCGGTTCTATCTATTGGCAAATATTTAATAAACTCGGAAGCTTGTCCCAACATATTTTTTGTGTGGTTTGGGTCTTTCCTTATTAATAAATATAATGACAATCCAATGAAAAAATACATTCCCATTGTTCCATACTTTTTATACCCTTTCAATCGGTCTAAGAATACATTATCATAATATACATTTAAAACAAAAAACACAGTAAACCCAACTATTAAAAGTTCAATCTTCATACAATATATAATATATTGTTATTATTTATTCTTTTTCATTGATCATTTTGTATTTTTCATTGTTTTCATTGTTCATTTTGTATTTTTCATTGTTTTTGACATATCAGTTGTTCTGCTTTTTCTTTTCATTCTTTTTCTTTTCGTTCCTTTTCCTTTCTTCATTTTTCTATTTCCACTTTTAATATTATTAAATGTCTTCAAACTTAACTCGGTTGAACCTACCAGAGGAACAACTGACTCTAATTCAAACGAAAACGAACTAACATTTGAAAATGTTCCCTTAGATGCTTGTTGCATTCGTAGAACCCAATCTCTAAATTCAAGAACCGGTATTGGTTTTGTATTATATTTCAATAAAAATAAGGTATATAACTCTCTAAATCGGTCTGATATAAAATTTTCAGCTCGTTGACTATAATTTTGCTTTCTTGGAGTATCTAAATTCATTATAGGGAAATACGCGTGGAAAAAACCCCATATATCTACATTTCTTAAAAATACTTCTTTGAAATATTTTGTAACATTAAATGTATTATCATCTTCCCTGAATTCTACTATTATTTCTGCAATATATCTCATAATTACTTCATTATGAAGATACCGCTTTGTATTCATTAGATTATGTAAAATATCATTAATTCGTTCTTCATGTCCTGACCCATATGTTTCAGAAAATTTGGCATAAAAACTTATTAACTTTGGTATTAATGTTTCTACTGTTATATGTGGATTTTTCTGCAAAGTATTATTTATAAAAATCAAAAAATCACTATTTAGAATAATAATAGAATATGGCATATTAAAATGTAATGGTCGCCTGAACGCTGTGGGTATTACATTAAAATCATTTATCACTGTTGATAATCCCCAATCTACTATTTTAATTTCATACTTATCATCAATCATCATATTACTTGCTTTTAAATCTAAATGATATACGTTTAACGCATTCATTGGTAAAATTGCATTTGCTAATAATCTTTCTAACGAATTACTCACTTTACCGAAAATATCTAGATCTATTCTTGTATTACGTAAAAAAGCATCTAAATCCATACCACCATCTCGCATTTGTATTACCTTTAAACTATCTAATTTGCTGTTTATGTTATCAACTGTGAAGTTTTTTTTCAATAATGTGTTACATTTAAGGGTGAAATTAATTTTATCCTCTGGTGTTAAATTTTTAGGTGTACACGATCCCATTGGAAATATAAAATATCTTTTATAATCAGGTAATTTGCTAAGAATTTTTTTAAACTTTATTGAAATATCCATTTCCTTTTTTGCGTGTTTTTTTAACATTATTTTAGATACTAACCCTTTGTTTGTGTCTATGTCGTCTTCTACGTTTTTACAGCCTATAACTGGTCGGGTTACACAACCATAACCACCAGCAGCTACTACACTACCCCCAATTAAATTTGTTGTATTAATATCTCCCATATTATAGCGACCGAAAATATATACACTTAATTTTACTTTAATTATTTATAAAATTTCTAAAAATTATTGTATAAGTATGTTATTACAACTACCATCAATATAATTATAATGAATGATGTATAAAAACTATAATTAAAAGATGAAAATAATTGTTTATTATTAAAATTTTTATAATGTAAATGGTATCTATATAACGCATCTTCTAAACTTAATTGCTCTTTCGGTTCATCTAAATTTTCATTTACTCGGTTATGTATAAAATGTACCCAACGTATAAATGAATCTCTTGAATCTAAATATGGGGTTACTGGGTATTTATCTAATAATTTTGCAAAATCATCGCCGCACTTCTCACAAGGTAAAAATATAGGTAGATTTATTATGAAATCATAATATTTTTTTTTTGTTACATTTGATGGAGTCAAAGGATATGATAATGCCATTGTAAATATTGTAAACCAAAAATGAGGACCCCATACTTCTGGATTATAATTCATATTTATTATACTATTATACTCATGTAATAGTTTTTTATTATACAACTATGACATAAAAACATTCTTATAATTAATTACAAGAACCATACAATAAATTTAATACAATGCATAATAATAAATATAATGAAAATAAACAGAATGATATATGTTACAATTGTGGGTCACAAGGACACGCTTGTATTGACTGTAAATTGGCAATTATAAGCATAGGTGTTATTTTGTTTAGGAGAAATAAAATGAATAATGAAATTGAATTTTTAATGATAAGGCGTAACGAAAGTTTTGGATTTTCCGATTTTTTCTATGGTAAAACCATTAATTATAATTTATCAATTATTGAAAATGTAATCAATGAAATGACAGTTGTAGAAAAATCAAATATATATAATTATCTTAACCCAACCGATGATACGATTAGTGTGACTGGTACTATACCGTTTTCGGAACAACAAAAGAGGAGAATAAATTCTATTTCCAACTTATGCAATAACACAAAACTACTAAACCTTTGTAGTTTAATTGAAAACTCGCAAACTATGTGGTTAGAACCAGAATGGGGGTTTCCTAAGGGACGACGTAATATGAATGAAAGAGAAATAGATTGCGCACTTAGAGAATTCGAAGAAGAAACGGGTATTAATAAACATAATATCAAATTAATTGAAAATATTATACCATATGAGGAAATATTTATAGCGTCAAATTATAAAACGTATAAACATAAATATTTTATCGCTGAAGTGGATGATGATATAGAATATAATTTAGACAATTACCAGAAAGCAGAAGTGTCTAAAATTAAGTGGTTCTCATTATCAGATGCTATTCAAATAATTAGACCTTATAATAGTGAAAAAAATACGATGTTAGTCAATATTAGCAATTGTTTAAAATATAATACAATAATGTAAAAATAATATACAATATACAATATACTAAAAATATACTAAAAATATACTAAGAATGTATATATATATATATATATATATACATCCATAGTATGGAGATAAAAGATACATATATTGAATATCCCAAGTACGATGATAGCGAATTTAATATAAAAATATCAACAAAGGAAGAATTTAGATTGTCTGGTAAACAGCGCAAGGTAACAGATGCTTCGGATGTTGAAAAACTTGCGAATGATATTTGTCATTCAAAGTTTTCATTAAGACCGCATCAATTATTTGTTCGAAACTTTTTAAGTTTTCAAACTCCATATAACACCTTATTGCTTTTCCACGGGGTTGGTACTGGAAAAACGTGCAGTGCAATCTCCATAGCAGAAGAAATGAGAGGTTATATGAAACAAACAGGGAGTATAAAACAAACTATCATTGTTGCATCCCCAAATGTCCAGAATAATTTCAGAAAACAGTTATTTGATGAGTCTAAATTACAACAAAATGGTAATGTTTTTTCAATGCCATCATGTATTGGTGGTGAAATAATAAATGAAGTTAACCCGAATAATACAATTTCTTCGAAAGAAGAACTCATTAAAAAAATAGAGAAAATAATAGATGTTTCTTATGTTTTTATGGGCTATATCAAATTTTCAAAATGGATCTCTTTATTGAAACCAAATGAAATCAAACAAATATTTGAAGATAGGTTAGTAATTATTGATGAAGCGCACAATATCAGAAGTATTGAAAAGGATAGTAAGAAAAAAACGACAGGTTCGCAGGGGATTGATAAACTCGTTTCACACAATTATAATACGCGTCTTTTGCTATTATCAGCTACTCCGATGTTTAATAGTTATAAAGAAATCACATGGTTGATAGACATTATTAATAGGAATGAAGGAAAAATGCGGATTGTCCACAAAGATATTTTTGATAAAAATGGGAATTTTTTAATTAGTGAAAGTGGTGAGGAAATTGGTAAGAAACATTTTATTAGAACTATTCGTGGTTATATATCATTTGTAAGAGGCGAAGACCCGTTTACATTCCCTTATAAAATATACCCATCACAGTTTAGTATTCCCGAAAAATCAATATTAATGACAAAGTCTCATAATCCAACAAAACAATATAATGATATTATCATTCCAGAAGGGATTGAACACATTGACTTATATCTGACCAAAATATATGATTACCAACAAAGTGTATATAATTATTGTATTGAAATGGTGAACCACGAGCATGGCAATCGCAATAACAACGCAGATAATAATATGTATGTTAATAGAACTGGATATCTTAAATTAATGCAACCTTTGCAAGCGTTAAATATTGTTTTTCCATATTCTGATATAGATTTAACAAATACGGCTACGTACCCACCCCCAGACAACTTGGTCGGGAAGAAGGGATTTTCAAGAATAGTTAAAAATATTAACGCTGTACCATTAGAATTTAACGATGAATACCTGGAGAATAATAGGAGTATATTTAGTAAAGATAATATTGACAAATATAGTTCCAAAATTAATAGTATTATAGAGCAAGTTGAAAATAGTAGTGGTATATGTTTGATTTATAGTCAATATATATATTCGGGATTAATTCCAATTGCGTGTGCATTAGAAGAACGCGGGTATAATAATAATTCAAAAAAAATAAACATAATTTCGGATGAATATAAACGCAAAAATAAAATCAAATCAAACAAATTAAAATATGTTATTATTAGTGGTCAAAAAGATATTTCCCAAACAATTGAAGAAGATATTAATATTGCTATATCTAAAGAAAACAAAGACGGCAAATTAATTAAGGTAATACTAATCAGTAGAACTGGGTCTGAGGGAATTGATTTTAAAAATATTCGAAATGTTCACATTTTAGAACCATGGCACAACATGAATAGAAATGAGCAAATTATTGGCAGAGCAATTCGGGATTGTAGTCATAAAGATCTAGCATTTCAAGAACGAAATGTTGAAATATATTTATATGGAACAAATTTGGAGAGTGATTATGAAGCAGTTGATGTATTTCTTTATAGAAACTGTGAAAGAAAATCAAGGCAAATCGGTATAATAACAAGATTGATGAAGGAGCATTCGGTTGATTGTTTATTACAACATACAAATACTAACTTATCACTATCCGAATTAAATATTGATGTCTTAATAAAAACGTCGTCTGGTAAAAATATCCAGTATGAGTTGGGTGACAAACCATATAGTTCTATTTGTGATTATATGGAATCTTGTCAATATAAATGTAATATATTAGACGATAAAACAAGTATTGTTAAAGAAATAGATGCGATAACCAGGAAAAGCGATTCAACTACGCTACACGAAAACCATATGGTGCTAAACATAAATATACTCAAACAAAAAATTAAGGATTTATATGGCGCAAGTGGTACTAAATTAGTATATTCCGAGGATGAAGTTGAACAACTTATAAACTTTAACAATCAGTATTCACAAATACAAATTGACCTTGCTTTATATCAACTCTCTAATAAAAAAACAACTGATATAATTGTAGATAAATATGGAAATAAAGGGCGTATAGTTTACATTAACGATTTATATATTTTTCAACCATCGTATTCGCAAAATAAATCTATAACAATGGAAGAACGAAGTGCAGATATTGATAAAAAGCGTGAAAGTATTGAACTTGTGGTGGATGATATATTTGATACAAATGTGACATTCAAATTAGATACAGAACTTGCTATAAATACGATGCAAAAATTAAAGGAACAGGTTGAGGGAAAGGGCGATGGAAGGAGTGATGGAAAAATAATGGATACTGCTGAACCTGGTTTATACACTGATACGATTGCTCCAAAGTTGAATGAATTGTTTTCTAATTACAGTGAATATGAAACATCTATTTTATACGAATTTTATATAGAAAAATTACAATTTAATGAACTATGCAATCTATTTATTTATATGATAACTACTGTCAGTGCGAAAGACGATATAAAAAATGAATATAATTATGTTAACGAGTATGTTATGAAACATAATGTTGATGTTGAATCATTGAATATTAATTGCTTTATTATACAAAATAAGGATTTAAGTGATTATATAATTATGGTACACGATAATACGAATTCCGAAGAAAATGTATGGAATTACGCTGACGAATTAACCATTACACGAATTCAGGAGTTTGTTGATAAAAAGTTAATTACACAACGGTCTAACACAAATAGCATTTTTGGATTTAATTATATTAAAAGTGCAAAGGATAAACGCTCTAAAAGTAGAGGAATTAAACTTAAACTTGATAAAACTAGTAAAAATTTAAGCATTGTAGCGCAATCAATTTCAAAAGAAGAATTAATTTCTATGTTTGTTAAGATAGACGACAAACTCAACAATGATGATTTTTTAATAACCTTTTTAACGAATGATATAAAAGTAACGCGACGCATTGTTATAGTAATGGAAATTATATTAAGATATAAGGATAAAACGTCGGATAATAGATTTTTCTTGACTATACAAGAAGCGCTATATAATTCGGGTTCTAAATATCTTAATCTGGTATAGATAGTTTTAGTTTCGCAAAATCAAACAATGCAAACAATCCAAACAATCTGTGTATTGTTATTATTAAAATTGAAATAAATATTAAATAATAACATTATATATTATTATATATAATGCTAAAAACTGTGATTAAACCTGAGGATTTCAAAAAAAGGGGGGGGAAAACCGAAATATTTACACCATTGATCGAAACCGATGTTATTTACATTCCATTCAATCAGGTTGGTAAAAACATTAATGATATTATTAAAACTAAGTTGGTTGATAAGATTGAAGGAAAATGTATGAAGGATGGATTTGTTGAACCCGGATCTACCAGTATTATTACTATTTCTAGTGGAACCTTAGTTAATTCAGATGTTAAATACGTTGTCGCGTATCAAGCAAGTGTTTGCTTTCCTGTTGAAAATATGGTGATTGAATGTACGGCTAAAAATGTTACTAAAGCTGGTATCAAGGCAACACTTACTAAATACACTAAAACACCTATGGTTATATTTATTGCACGAGACCATCATTATAACAATGATAAATTCAATTCTGTTGAAGAAAATGATGTTATACGCGTTAAAATTATTGGTCAACGGTTCGAATTAAATGATGAGTATGTTTCGGTCATTGCCGAAATGGCTTGAACGCGAATACGAATAATCACCAATATAACGACCAATTTATGTAAAATTATCTATAAACTTTAACATACGGTTTATTTCAAGTTCACTCAATACCTGTTCTCCATTAACTATATTATTTATCGTTGTTAAATCACCATTATTTGTATTTATCCAATAAAAAAATCCAAGTAAATCTTTTTTATCTATCATTAATGTCTCACATAAATTAGATATAAATATTGTATTACTATATTCATTCGAATATTTTGTTAATACTTTCGTAAAAATTATTTCTTGATTTTTTAACACGCTTTCACTTTTTAAACTTATTTTCTTATCTTCTACCCCTTTATGCAAAATATAATTTGAATAATATGTTTTCATTAGAGAAGTCATTTCATTAAATTGCCATATCTGCTTTTGAAAGGTTACTCTATCTATAAAATCCGAAAAACATATATTATTTAATATATCATAGTAGGTTTTTAAAAAATTACTATCGTGGGTTTTCATCTGTTTTATAACATTCTCATGCCATATTAAAGATGCTATTGTTCTATCGTTGTCTATTAATGTAATATTATGATTTTCCATTTCGGATTTATTTAAAAATAAATTTAATACTATTTCCTTTACATCTTGCTGGAAACATTTATAATCACTTAATAATTCTTTGGCATCTATATTGTCTCGTTTCTTTATCAAATTTACCATTATATCTATCTTATGTAAATCATTTTGACACTTACTTGCTATTAATTGTATCAACTCTTTTTTTTCATTTTGTAAATAATAACTCGATATTATTTTTTCTATCTGGGTATTTGTTGGTTTTCCTACATAAAATGAATTACATACTTTCATTAAATCCTTTACTCGTTTATCTAATTTATTTCCACCAATACATATAATCGGATTATTTAATGCATCTTCCATTTTTTGTTTTTTTGTTTTCTTCGCTCTTATTAATTTTATTATATTTGTCATACACCCTTTTTCACCGCCTATCATGCCATCAATTTCATCCATTACAATCACTATATTTTGTTTCTTCTTTTTGAATAAAGACATTACATTGTAATTTGACATATTTTGGTTTGTTATTGTTTCCAATACACTTTTATTTCGCACATCCGATGCATTATACCAAATACTATCCATATCCAATTCATTAATTATATTTTTAACTAGTTCGCTCTTTCCAACACCTGTGTCGCCGTATATATATATGCCTTTTGTTTTTGTTTCATCATTCTTTATATTTTCAAAATTAATTAAAAAATCTTTTATATTCTTCTCTATAGTACACCTATCTAATTCTGAAGTATAGTTGTTGTAAACCATTTATTATATTTTCAACCTTACTTAATATATATTTTTATCTTTAATTTGTTTCCAATAAATAAGGAAACAAACTAAAATGAATGTAATATCTTACTTTTTTTCTATTTTTTATATTTTTGCTATTTTTGCTATTTTTGCTATTTTTGCTATTTTTTTGAATTTTTTATTTACACACTCCCTTGTTGGGAAACACTCTCTTGGCAGATTTCACCTACATTTGTAATTCCATCCCAAGATACCTTACACTTTTTTGCCCATAAATATTTTTGACATCTACCGCTTTCCCCTTGATACTCACTTATTGATTTGAAATCCACTTTTTTTTCACATTCAGGGTCGCCTAAATTTCGGGTATTAGTACATGTATTACCAACACCTTCTCCATCTTTGCCCTTTTTTTCCCAGAAGTCTGGGCAATCATTAACTTCAGGCGGCCATGGTACACTTGACCGTTGGGTACTTAATAAGGTAGCTACCACAATTAAACATATTACCAGTAATACAATAGCTATTATTGAAAGTGTCTTTTTATAATCCATTATATATATTATTGCGAAACTTTTTTACTCAGATATATATATATATACTATGAATTTCACTGAATTAAATGAATTAGAAAATACTATTCTACAACAAGTAGACGTACAAAAGACGCCTGAACAACCACCCAATCAACTACTTCTAATGCAAATGAAGGATAAAATACCTAACGTATCAAAAACTTATCACGATGCATTACACGGAGATATGTATGATACGGTATTAAGCACTGCCTTCTTCTCTGGCGAAAATCAAGATATTATTCAAAATGGAATACGAAAAGGTGTCTATGATAAATCAAATAGGCAACATATTATTTCTAGACAAGACCCTGATAGTATTAAAGCTATTATGAGGAGCATATTTTTAGAACATTCCCCAAATTCACCCGAAAATATTACACAACAAATATCTATGCTGAATGAATTAGTTCTTAATTATTCAATACCAATAGTATTAAGTAATGTTGAATCATATATTCATTATAGAAATGATAGTGAAAACATACACGCCCCGTTGCCCCATCCTACTATGACAAAACAAACAATTCAATTACAACCCCGATTTTGGTAAAAATAATAAATAAGAAATAAGAAATAAGAAATAATAAATAAGAAAAAAGAAAAAATAATAGATAATAAACATATATTATTTCTTATTTTGTTTTCTTATTAGATTGATATGTTTTCTTTCATTTTATTGTATGTTGTAAATAATACATTGGCTGTCACCCAAGTTCCTAATGCTATCCACATATTTGCAATTACTATTAAAGAGTTATGAATGACCCATTCTATTCCACCACACAATGGGTTCATCACTATAAATGGAGCACTTATGAAACCCCATAATGTTAAGGGAACACATATGGATGTGTATATATGCGCCGATATATAATGTAATGTAATCCATACCAAATAAAACCCAAACGGTTTATAGAATATAGACATTACTACTTCTACTGTCTTTTTCACATACACACATAATGTAGCAAACATTTCGCTCATACTATACTTAATAACTAACACATAGATAAAATGTTTTATTTAATTATTTCAATTTTTGTCAAATGTAGTTCACATATTATTATTCGTTCTCGTTCTCTTTTTGTTTTCATCGCATAATATAACGGATTAATGCCCAAACTATTAAGTATTGATGTTGGTATGAAAAATCTTGGTTTTTGTTTATTTAATTGTGTTGATAAAAAAACGTGGTCTGTATTGAAGTGGGATTGTATAAATATATGTGAAGAAAAAATATTTTTATGTTGTCACGACTGTAAAGGAACCCCGTGCAATAAACCAGCGAAATTTACTAAAAATGATAAACCTTGCTGTAAAAAACACGCGGTCGAATTCTCTGTTCCAAACAATTCTTTTCAAATGTCTAAAATAAAGAAAATGAAGATTGGACAATTATACGATTTTATGGACAAATACGAAATAACATATCAGAAACCCATTACGAAAGCAGTTATTATAGAAAATATAGAAACGTACATCAAGGAAAAGTATTACGACCCCATTGTTCCTGTTCGTGCAGACGCTATTAATTTAATTGATATTGGAAGAACTATGAAACAAAAATTTGATGTATTATTCGCGTGTGACCTTGGTGATTTAGACCAAGTTATTATTGAAAATCAGATTAGTCCTCTCGCTAGTAGAATGAAAACATTACAAGGTATGATTACTCAATACTTTATCATGCGAACCAATTGCAAAATTGAATATATGTCATCCGAAAATAAACTTAAAATGTTTGAAGATAAAAAAGCTAGCTATAGTGAGCGTAAAAAATTGGGTATTCAAAAAACAAATGAAATCATAAATGCAAATTCGTCTATGTCTATTTCAGAATGGGATACTATTTTTAATAAGCATAAAAAAAAAGATGACCTTGCTGATTCATTTTTACAGGGACTGTATTATATTCAAAACTAATTTCCAGTATTTTTTCCAGTATTTTTTCCATTATATTTGTAATTTACATAAATATTACAAATATATTTATTCTTCATCAATCATTGCAGTTTCTTTATCAATTAATACCTCATTTGCAATGTTTTTGATTATCTTTTTCGTGTTTTTCTCATTGAATTTTGGGTCTCCATCGCCAAATCGCATTGTTATTACATTCATCCATTCTGTATGGTAAGGACTTTCACTCTTCCAGCAATTCTGGTGGTCGTCTATCCAAACAGGGAGAAATTTATTCGCTTTCCCCTTCGCTTTGTCTATTGCTCTTGACAATATGGATTTTTTCCCATCATCTTTTACCCATTCATTCTCTTCTTTTATATAAAATGTTTCGCGTTTTATATCACTGCAATGGATTGGCAATTTCCTTACATCTAAATTACGCAATTCCTTTGTGAATATATCCGTTAGACCACATATAATCCCTTCTGTCCTTGTTGTTTCGAAATCCTCATCCGATATTTGGAGATTATCTATAAAATCTGATAATGTCATTGCATCCTTACACTTCTCATTCAAATATATGTTCATATTGAACTTATTATTATTCGTGGTATTATTATTATTATGGCTATTTGTCATTGTATTTGTATTCCCGATTTTTGGTATTATTTCATTTACAACTAAGTTTTGTAAATTATTTTGATTTTTTACCATATCATTGTGGCTTGATACTAGCGGGTTTATTATTTGCGTTGTTACAGTATTCATTAGTTGAACAACTAATTCTGTATTTGCTTCACCGCTATTTTGTACAATTGTCTTTTCTTCTTTTTCTTCAACAAATGTACAGATTTTTTTATGCCTACAATAACCGCTATTGTGTTTATAACTCTTACCACAGATACAGTCAAAATTATGTTGGGGATTTTGGGATTTTTCTATTACCATTTTATTACCATTTATTACCATTTTATGCTTACTAGTGGATAAATGTTTTTTATAATCTTTCTTATTACACGTTGAATACTCACACATTTCACACTCAAATATTTTGGGGATTTTGGGGATTTTTTCAGCTATCATTTTCCTTAATATATGGTAACATAAAAAATCCTGTGATTTTAACGAATTGTGAAAAATGGTTGGAGCAAAAATGTATTTTCCAAAATAATAATCACACCATTTACATCTGACCTGTTTTTTTTCAAAAAATGGAGAAAAAAATCTTGTCCAAAAACAGTTTTGGACATTTATTTTTGTCCTTTTTTATTTTCCAAAATTGGAAATTTCACAAAAAATTGGTTGGTGTAAATCACTTATTTTGGATTTTTAAATCACACCATTTACATCTGACCTGTTTTTTTGATTTTTTTTGGAGAGAGATGGGCAGGCCTAAAAATAAAAAAGCACAAGAAAAAGCTGTGCATTTTTTTTTTTCGACCCACGTTCCTAACTCGATTCTGAGATATTTTTGTAAATTACCCTGTTGGAGTAAATTGTATTCTTTGTTAAATAAACTCTCACCAGTAGCATCTAATTATCATATTTTATAAGGAAATTATGATAATTCATTTTAGTCTTCATCAATCATTGCAGTTTCTTTATCAATTAACACCTCATTTGCAATGTTTTTGATAATCTTTTTCGTGTTTTTCTCATTGAATTTTGGGTCTCCATCGCCAAATCGCATGGTAATTACATTCATCCATTCTGTATGGTAAGGACTTTCACTCTTCCAGCAATTCTGGTGGTCGTCTATCCAAACAGGGAGAAATTTATTCGCTTTCCCCT
>Ga0257127_1001279_pt1 | contig 18241 bp, 12 predicted proteins | sample SI060_135mmetaG_FD_190152 | JGI IMG/M metagenome (GOLD analysis project Ga0257127, IMG submission 190152) | Marine microbial communities from Saanich Inlet, British Columbia, Canada - SI060_135m | ecosystem: Environmental > Aquatic > Marine > Inlet | place: Canada: British Columbia | collected... | reverse complement strand
TTAGTAAAAAGCTCTGCTTTTGATTCAGAACTTTGTTTCACTTTTGATTCATACTTATCTTTTGCTAGCAATGGAATGTTATTAGTAAAAAGCTCTGCTTTATATTCACAATCACTATATCCTTTTGATAAATCAATAGATTTATTTATTTTAATCATTATATATCGTTTGTACTCGATATTTCCATCATCTTTTTCAGGAGGTAACATATTTATATGTATTAGAAATCTTTATATAATTTTTAACCTAAAAATAAAAAATGAATTAAACTAACATTATACTTATATATTAGTAATTATGCCTAAAAATATATGCTTTATCTATACTGAAATAAATGGAACCCATAGAACGAATGAAATAGTTTCGAAAAAAAATTTATTCAAATTTGCAAGACCAATTTGTTTGAATTATATAATCGGTTATAAGAATGGTGATGAATTTGTAGAAATTAAAAATGAAAGAAAAATTTTTAATCCTGAATATATACCATTTCCTGAAGAATCTGTAAAAGAACATGGAATAACTTTTAAAAAAGCAGAAAGTAAAGGAGAAAGTGGGAAAGAAATATTAGAAAAATTTAAAAGTGATATCAAAAATGTACAAGTTATAATTGGACATGATGTAAAAACTCACTTAAAATCTATACAAGTAGAGAATATTAGATATTGTATCAATCCTGATTTTAGTAACTATATAATTATAGATACAATGAATTTTAACCATAAATTAGAATCTCCTACACTCAAACAATTGTCAAAACATTTACTAAACAAATCATATGAAGACAAGAAATCAAAATTTAACATTCAGATATTAAAAAAAAGTTTTTTAAAATTATATAGTGATTATGAAGAAGATATTATAAATAATAAATAAAATTAACAGGTATATTCTACAGATAAAAATCATTTAACAAATAATTTTTTTATAATATAAAATGAATAATCCATTAAGTATTACACAGTTAGCAGATCTCATACGGAAACACCTACCAAAAGAAAATATTTTTATTAAAGGTGAAGTATCACAACCAAAAGACTCTAGAGGAAATTTATATCTGTCTTTAAAAGATAATGGCCCTAGTTTAATAAAAACGATTATTTGGAAAAATAAATTAGAAGCATTAAAATCTAAAATAAATGAAGGTGATGAAATAACAGTAGAAGGTAATTTAGATTTTTATGGTGGTTATGGTACGATGTCATTTATAATTAATCAGATAGTTAAACATGAAGGTGAAGGAGAAATTAATGCTTTATTTCAAAAAATTAAAGAACAATTTGAAAAAAAGGGATATTTTGAAAATATTCATAAATTTAAAAAATTAACTTGTATTAAAAAAGTATTAATACTAACTAGAGATACAGGATCAGTAATTAATGATTTTAATCACAATATTGATGAGAATAATAGTAAACTAGAACAAACATTAATTGATGTATCGGTTCAAGGAAATAACTGCCCATCAGATATTATTAAAGTACTTGAAAATAAAAATAAAGATACAGATTTTGATAGTTATGATTTAATAGTTATTATTAGAGGAGGTGGCTCTAAAGAAGAACTATTTGGATTTTCAAAACCAGAGCTAATAGAATCTGTTTTTAAATTTAAAAATATTCCTATATTAAGTGCAATTGGTCATAAACCAGATGTTTCATTATTAGATTTAGTTGCAGATTATTCTGCCCCAACACCATCATTAGCAGCACAATATATTATTGATATAAATAAAAAATATATAGCTGAAATAGAAAAAAAAGGTGAAGAAGCAAAAAGTTTATTAATTTATGATCTTAACAAATACTATAGAAAATTAAGTAAAATTAATGAAAAAATTATTAAATTTTTTATATCTTTTGATGAAATTAAAAAAAATATATTTAATAAAATTATTAATTCATTAAATAGAAAATTATTGATACTATCAAAAATTGAATCAAATATTGATATTAAAAATAATACTCTTCGAATGCAAATGAATTTAAATAATAAGAATTATGTATTAGCAAGTAATACTGAAAATTTTAATAAGGTTGTTATGAATTCTGAAGAAATGGATAAATTATTTAATAATAAAACATTTTATTTATCGGCTTTAGTAGATCCTAATAATAAAGATAGTGAACGAAAAAAATACAAAATAAGTAAATTTGTTGTTGAAAATATATAATTAACTACATTTAAAGGTTAATAAATAAATAGTATAATGGAAGAAGACAATGATCGTCTAGAAAATAAAAAAACAATAAGTTTATCAATTGAAATACCTGAACTATCTACTAACATTGAAGAACTTGAGAAAAAAGTTAATGATATATATGAGGATGAAATATGTTCTATACTTGATAAATCAAAAAAATTAATTTCATTAAAAGATGATATCAAAAAAGAACAAGAAAATATTAATTTTATGATAGACACGGTATCAGAATTAAGTCCAAAAAAAAGTAAGAAATTAAAAAATTTATCATTAGATGATTTAGTTACATTATTTGAAAAAGAAGAAGACATAACAAATAAAATAAAAATATATAGAAATATATGCCACGTAATTAATAAAATTAAAAATAATCTGTTTGATTAAAAATAATCTATTTAATTAAAAAAATTGATATTTTTTTATATAATGTTATTAAAACTATATATAATAAAATGACAGATATTTATACACGAATGGAAGAAGGAGATAGTAAATTCAATATTATGCTTGATGATGCATTAGAAAAAATTGGTAATAAACATGAACCAGAAAGAATTAATAAAAAATTTAATGATGATGAAAATTATATTGTGAAATGGGTTAGACCAAATGAATCATATGAAGGACCTCAAAGATATATATGGGTAAACTTTGGAAAATATATGAAAGGTCTTTTTAAAGATCACTGGGGTGATAATGTTCTTGATGAAGATTTTTATAATGATTTTTTCTTACCATATTTAAAAAACCATTATTTAATTTCTAACGAAAAAGAAATAAAACTTGAATCAGTTTTAATCGAAAAATTGAATCTACATACATATTTAGGAGATGATTATGATCAAAGTTATGATACTTATAAAAATAAAAAAAATATTACTATGTGTATTGTTTTTCAGAAAATAGATAGCAAAAATAAAGGATGGATTAATAATACTAACTTGAAAGAAACTATACTATCATTTATTAGATATTATTATCATTGTAATGAAACCTCTTGTGGTAATTGGGTTAAAAATGAAATTGAAAATTATTCAGTTGGAATGGTAAAAAAAACATGCAAAAGTTGTGGAAAAAGTATATTTGTAAATATCAAATCAAATTAAAATCTTATTTTCTGAAAAAAGACTATTACAAACTCCTACATATAATTCATTTTTAATTTTTCTAAAATTAAATATTGTAGAACTTTCTTTAGCATTTTCAATATTATAATTTAAAAGATTAAACGACAATTCTTTTTTACTACAATTATTGTCTAAATAATTTGAAGATATTGATCGGATATCACTAATATAATGAAACACAGAACATACAATATTTATATTTATTTTATCAAAATCAATAATTGAAATATTATTTTCATTAGTAGATTCTACAAATACTATTGAAAAACTACTAGGTATAATATCTTTAATTAAACTCTTTACAAAAGATAATACACATTTATCAATAATACCTAAATTACAATTACAATCAATAATGACAACTATTTTATTTGTATTTATAACATTAATTTTACAATCATTTAAAAAATCATAATCAACTGTAATTTCTTTTATTTTATCTATTGTGTTATATTTAATATCAGTTGATTTTAAACATTTAAAATATATCATATCATCAATTATTAAAAATTTTGATGTATTATTAGTATTTTGTTTTACAATAGATTCAGACTTTTCACCAAGGTGAATGTTCTTAGTAGTATGTTTTACAATAGATTCAGACTTTTCACCAAGGTGAATGTTCTTAGTAGTATGTTTTACAATAGATTCAGAAAACAAAGTTTTCTTAGTAAAAAGCTCTGCTTTTGATTCATACTTATCTTTTGCTAGCAATGGAATAATATCAATTTCATAATCAGGATACGAAGTTTCTTTATTACTACATTGTGTTTGTTCTCTTTCTAATTTATAATTTTTAGAATAGTAACTATTATTTAGAAAATTGACAAAAGAAAATAATGAAGATTCTGACAATTTTTTATCAAATATTTCAATTGAATGATTATATTTTGAATCATACTTATCTTTTGCTAGCAATGGAATAATATTATTAGTATTAGTGTCAGTAACATCAAGTAAAATATTATCTACTTTTTCAAAAAATTTATTTTCAGAGAATAATAATTTTGATATATATTCTGTAAATCTATAATTTTTACTATCTTTTAAAATTATACTTTTATTATCTAAAAATTTACTATAGTGTATAATTTTATTATTATCATTATAATCAAAATAATAAACTCCTTTATTTCTTCCTAAAATACTAAATATATAACTTGCAACATTTGTATCATCAATCTTTTCATTTATATGTTCATTAAAATTTATTTCTATAGTTCCTAAACCCGGCAAAGAATAAGATAAATTCTTGTATTTTAAATTGTTCTTACTATTATCTATTATTTTGTTATTAGAATTTAGAGAAAATTTTTCAGTTATATCAATAAATATGTTGTCTATATTTCTACACAATGAATCATTTTTAGAATAACTATCAACAAGTAATACAGGATTAGATTTTGCATATGAATTTAATAAAAAGTCATCGTACGTGCAACTTATCTTTGATATGAGCATTAAATTTCCATCATATTGGTTGATATATTCATCCAAATTATTTAAATTATTTAATATTCTATTCATAAAAATATTTATTTTATCACATTCTGTTAAATTTATAAAAACAGTCTTGTTAAATTTTGATATTTTTACTTCCTCTATATTACTACAATCACTTTTTAATTGAACATAATATTCTAAACAATCAAAATTTTCTAATTTCTTCTTAATCATTTCATTCATTAATTCATCTTCTCCAATTGTTACTATTCTAACCTTATAAATATTTATTAATGTATCAACAATTCTATTAATTCCAATTTTTATATCTTCAACATCATAGTATGAATAACTTAATCTAAATGATCCTATTAAATCATCATTACTAGAACATGTAAATTTTTCACCTTCTAAAAAAGAAACTTTATTTATTTTACATTCATCAAAAATAAATTCTATAATCTGGCTTTTTAATTTAAGATCAATATTTTTATGACTTTTTAATTTTACTAAAATGAAATATCCACCTTTTGGTTTTGAATAATCAAAACTAATATCATACTTTTTAAGTTGTTTGTTTGCTTTTTCTAATTCATTAATCATACATTCATTTCTTATTTTTAAAATATTAATTACTTTTTCTAGATGATTATCTAATATATTTTTTTCAAACATTGAATTTACTATTATTGAACTAAAAACAGTATTACCACCAGATGATATAATATTAGAATTATATTCAAGTTCGTCTAATAATTCTTTATTTTTTGATAATATATAACCTAACCTCAATGAAGGTCCTATAATTTTAGAAAAAGATCCTAATGTTATAAAGTTTTTATGATATTCAGCTAATGGTAAAATATTACTATTTTGCGGATCTTTTGATTCATTGTTTATTTTTTTATCCCAATCTAAAAAATAATAGACTTCATCTGATATAACATAAAAATTATCGAATACATCAAACAAGTTTTTAAGATTTTCTATTTCTTCAATATTAATTGTTTTTCCTAATGGGTTATGATAAAATGATATCATGTATAAATATATTTTACTTTGATTTTCAGATAAATAATCTAATTTATCAGATAAACTTTCGAAATCTATTCCATTATCATTAACAGGTATATATTCAATTTTAAGTCCGCGATCTCTAAAAATATCTATCATTAGGTAATATGTCGCTTCCTCTACTAATATAATATCGTTCGGATAATATGTACTTTCTAAAATAGTTTGTATTGATCCTGTAATTCCATTTAAAATCATAAGATTATTTTCAGTAAATTTAGTTTTACCATTTAACTTACAATTTAACCAATTAGATAAATTTTTTCTAAAATCAATCAAACCTTTGTTATTGGAGTATTGTAAAATATCTTCTGTTTTCAAAAACGAAGTTTCACTAATATTTTTTAGTGAATTTTTTACAATATCTAGTCCTAATAAAGAATTACTTGGTTGACCTATGCTAAAATCTATTAAAATATCAGAATTTGGTATATTATATTGTGAATATTTTTTCATATGAAATAAGTTGGTTGGTTTCTTTAAAATCATTATTCAATTTTTATAAAAAAAAATTTACAAAAAAAATTTAACTTTAAATTTTCAATAACCTAACTACAATTTTTAATTTAAATTTTAAAAAAAAAAAATTAATAGTTTAAAAATTTAAGTTAAATTTTTTTCTATTACAATATATATATATGAGTACTGTTACTTATCGTCATGAACAAAATTCTTCTTATAAAAAAAAAGGAATTAAACATACTATTAAGGAAATGCTTACAGATGGAGAATTCTTAACTCTAAGTTTTCTAAAAAAAGTAGGTGATGATGACAAAAACTTTTACAAACTTTCTGTAAAAGAAACATCTAAGGATAAATTTTCCGTAAGAGAAAAAAAAGGAGAAACTGAAACTGAAAAAGAAATGTCATTAAAAGACTTTTTAGCTATGTTAAAAAAAGAAAAAGATCTTGATTTTGCTACCAATTATATGACCAAAGAAAGAGGAACATATAAAGCTAAATATCTTGCTTTGAAAAAAGGTAAAAAACTTTCTAAAAAGGTTTCAAAGAAGTCATCTCTAAAAGGTGGTGCTAGTTCTGAAATCATTGATTCTGTATTAGGACAAGAAGGTGGTGCTAAGAAGTCTTCTAAGAAGTCTAAGAAGTCAACTAAGAAATCTAAGAAGTCATCTAAGAAGTCATCTAAGAAGTCATCTAAGAAAGCTTCAAAGAAGTCATCTAAGAAATCACAAAAAGGTGGTGCTAAGAAGTCATCTAAGAAAGCTTCCAAGAAGTCATCTAAGAAGTCATCTAAGAAATCTTCCAAGAAAGCTAAGAAATCATCTAAGAAAGCTTCTAAGAAATCTTCTAAGAAATCACAAAAAGGTGGTGCTAAGAAATCTTCCAAGAAATCTTCCAAGAAAGCTTCCAAGAAATCATCTAAGAAAGCTTCCAAGAAGTCTTCCAAGAAGTCTTCCAAGAAATCTAAAAAGTCATCTAAGAAATCACAAGAAGGTGGTGCTAAGAAGTCTTCCAAGAAAGCCAAGAAATCTTCCAAGAAATCTTCCAAGAAAGCTTCCAAGAAAGCTTCCAAGAAATCTAAAAAGTCATCTAAGAAAGCTTCTAAGAAATCACAAGAAGGTGGTGCTAAGAAAGCTAAGAAAGCTTCCAAGAAATCTTCTAAGAAATCATCTAAGAAAACATCTAAGAAGTCATCTAAGAAATCTTCCAAGAAATCTAAAAAGTCATCTAAGAAATCACAAAAAGGTGGTGCTAAGAAGTCTTCAAAGAAAGCCAAGAAATCTTCTAAGAAATCTTCCAAGAAAGCTTCCAAGAAAGCTTCCAAGAAATCTTCCAAGAAAACAAAAAAATCTAAAAAGACTTCAAAGAAATCTCATAAAGGTTCTTGTGGAATTCCACAATTAAATGGCGGTGCCAAGAAAGCTTCTAAGAAAGCTAAGAAATCTTCCAAGAAATCTTCCAAGAAATCTTCCAAGAAATCCTCCAAGAAATCTTCCAAGAAATCTTCCTCAAAGAAATCTAAAAAAAACTAAATAGTAAAATTTTTTGACTAGTTCAAATTAATTAATGATTAGGAACCATTGGTTCCTAATCATAATATTAATAAAATATAGATACATGAGCTTGATATAAATTTAATTTTATATCTTTTACTTTGGCTCTACCTTTAATTCCAATGCTATCAACTTTAAAAGCTTTAGATATAGTTAGAATTTCAATATATTTTCCTGGACCAACTCCAATAGATAAAACAATTTTCTTATTATCGTCATAAGATAAAATTCTTGATGATGCAATCAATCCACCAAAATAAAATATACCTTCTTTTTCGTAAAAATAACAGTTTGGAAAAAAATCTTTTTCAGTCATATCCCAATAACCATATCTTCTTAATTGATCTTCTTTAGATAAATCACTAAATTTCTTTAATCTATTTTTTGCATAAATTGATAAATCATTTTTTTTTAATATAAAATTATTTACATTTACACCAGCTAATCTAGCTTCATATAAATGAACCCATTTTCTATATGAACTATGAGTATTTTTTAACGTTGCCTTCCAAAAACTTTTTTTATTGTGAGCTTTTTGATATGCTAACTTATAAACTAATTGAGCGTACGAATAAGAATGTGATTTACAAAAACTATATTTTCTTAAATTTGATATTATATTTTCAATATAATCTCTGTCTATATCATTAATTAATGAAATAGCATTATCATATTTTTCTTTAAATTCAGGTTCCCATTTATTTTTACTGATACATCTTCTAAATTTATCGGCTAAATCATTACTAACATTTAATTTTTCTGAAAGAATTGATATAGCATCATCATCATAAATAAACTTTGTTTCCAAATCTATATCATATGATGGTAAATTATTTAGGTTTTGAATGTTATTATGTTGTTTCGATTCTTCGTCATTTTCATCCGTTCTTGCATCCTTTGCTGCAGGTCTAATAATAGCCAAACATTTAGCAATATCACTTATTGATTTTGGCTTTATTTTTATTAATGCTTTCTTCATTAATGGTGATTCAGCTAAAGTTAATCCTATATTATCACCTTCCTGTAAAATTTTATATGTTTTTTCATCATAAGGACAATCTTTAAAATCTATGTCTCTACCACAAATATCAATTAATTGACTAATTCCTCTACTAGATAATATATCTATTTTAAAATTTTGTTGTTTAGCTATATCATTTTTATCAAATATTATTTGACTTATTGTTTTTTTATTTCCATTTAATTTAATATCATCTGGCACTCCATCATGAAAAAAAACAATTCCTCCACAATGTAGAGAATAATGTCTAAATGTATCAATTAATTCATTTTTATATTTTTCTACTTTATCTCTATTATCTTTACTTAATTTTTTAACAAACATATTAATTTCTTCTTTAGGAATTAGTTTATTAATACCTATTTTTCTTATTGCTTCTCTTAATGCTGATTTTTCATGCCAATATACATGATTACTTATTCTAGCAACTTGATTAGGCCAATTTAATTCTAATTTTAAGAAAACTTCATCTCGAAGAAAATGCGGAAAATCTAAATCAATGTCAGGCAAATTATCTCGATAATCATTCAAAAATCTCTCAAACTTGATATCATGCATTAGAGGATCAACATTACTTATTCCTAATAAATAACATACTAAAGAAGACCCACATGATCCTCTAGTTACATGAGGAATATAGTTAGTTATTTCTAAAATTTCAACAGCTCTTAATAAATAACCACATAATTTCTTATTATTAATTAATTCTAATTCTCTTTTTAATCTGTCTATATACTCTTTTCCATTTGGACACTCGTATATAAATTTATTTTTAATATCTTCAATTGTATATACCGGATCTACTTTTATTTTTTTTTCTGTTGTTTCTTTTGTTAATTCTAAATGATTAATCATTATACTTTTTTTATTGATATCAATATATTCAAATGTATATTTCCATGGAAAATTAGTTTTACTATTTAAATATTCATTTACTCTATCACAAATTTTCAAACAACTAGATGCTTTTAAATCAACTATTAATCCATATTTTTTCTTTCCCGTATCATCTTTTCTTAATACTCGTCCGATACATTGAACAAATGTTTTAGGATTTCTATTTTCTACCTTATCTAAAAAAATACAACAGTCTAAATTTTTAATATCTGATCCTTCTCTATGTTTACAAGCACAAAATAAAATTGCATTTTCATGTCTATCTTTAAATTCTTCATAAGATGAAAAATTATCATTATCTTCACTTGTATCAACACATATAAGAAAATCTTTAAATTTAACACTCCATAATGATGCTAATTTATTACAAAGTTCAATTGTACCACACCATATAATTATTTTTTTATAAATCAAGTCTTTTATTAAAAATTTAGTAAGCTTTATTATATCCTTATCTTTTAATATACTATCTGATTTAACCCATTTAATATGAGTATTTAAAATAACATCATCGCAAAATGCATCATAAATAGAATAATGTGAAATAATATTATTATATGGCTTAATTTCTAAATTTGGTGTTGCCGAAAAACCAATACATGATGTATTAGAATTAGTATCATTTAAAATATGATCATAAAATAATTTTGTTGTATTGTTACTAACTGAATGACATTCATCATGAATTATCAAATTAATTTTTGATTCTATTTTTTCATATTTTTTACCAGAAACTAAAAATGATCTGTTTATAACGACCAATGTAGATTTATCTGATGAACTAAATGTAGAATCTATCTCATCGTACCACTTTCTTGGCTTCTTTTCTGTGTAATTTAAAATGTTAAATTCGTCAAATACATTTTCATAACCTTTTTCTTTTAATGTTTTAATATTAAATTGTTCTATCAAAATTGATTTTTGTTCACACAACCATACAATTAAATTTCGAGATTTATTATTCTTTTTATTATATTCTAATATCAATTCTAAAGCAATCCAAGATTTTCCTGTTCCAGTTGCATGACAATGAACACCAGACAAAAAATTATTATTAATAGACTCGTTAACTGCTTCATATTGGTTTAATCTTAAAGCCATACTACTACAATATACTAATTTTTGTTTAAGTATATTTTAGCAGGCTTGTCTGTTATTTATAAAGAAACATTTAAAATTCCATCATTATCATATTCATTGGCTTTGAAACTAATACTACCACTTTTTAATAATTTCCTGAAATGGTTTGATTTTGATAAGGAATTAATCATATTAGCAATAAATAGACCTTTATTATTATTCATATTTTCATAATTAGTATTATTAATACTTTGATTTTTTAATGTTTTATGACGATGAGCAATTATAGATAACAATTGTAAATTAGAATCATCATTATTTGAGGAGTCATTATCTTTATGATCTTTGTCATATGGATTTAAAAAATCGTCAAATTCAATATCTAGAACAGCACAACGATTTCTTTGATTTTTTAAGACTGAAATCACCTGACCATTTGAAAAATTTTTTCTTCTAATTAATTTAGATATATCTTTTTTATCTTCTTCATCTTTTTCGTCTTCTCCATCATCTTCGTCTTCTATATCATCTTCATCATCTTCAAAATCTTCATCATCGTCGTCTTCATCATCTTCATCTTCATCTTCATCTTCATCTTCATCAACATCTAAATATTCTTCTCGAGATGATTCTACTTCTTTGTCTACTTTCTTATTATTTTTTGTATTTTTTGTGACAGTAATTTTTTTAACTTTTTCTAGCTCAGGCTTTGATTTAAATAATTCCTTTATTATTAAATCATTACAGTTCTTCTTTTTCTCAATTATTTGTTTGAAATAAGGACCATAAATTCCTTTTATAAATAATGAAATTCCTCTAAATAGAGACTTTTCTATATTTTGAGGATTTAGTTGTGATTTATTTAATTGAGGTTTAATAAGATTATCTAAATTTATATTATTGTTCCATGTCAATTTTGATCTCCAATAATTTCCTGATTGAGTATTTCTTAAATTCCATATAGGTATAGGTTTGGATAAAACTCTACCATTTCTTTCAAAATATAAACCAGTATATTCTAATGTACTACTTTTTCCAAATGCTTTTTTCATCAAGTTTTCATCATCAATAATTAATTGTTTTGTAACTAATGAAATATCTAATTTAAATTCTCCTATTTTTTTACAACCTTCACAATCAAAATCTGCAATCAAATTTCTTGGAAAAGTTTGATTTGATAATGGATAAATATATCTTATACAACTATCTTTGTCGATTTTTGTTTTTCCTAATTGATAATCTGATATTTTAAATTTATAACAATAATTATCTTTTTCAGAATTATAATAACATTCTACTATAGATTCAACATAACATCCTAATTTACTGTCTTTTTTGATTTTATTAATAGATAAAACATCTGTATTATTATTTGAATTTATAATATAATTATTTTTAATATCTAACAAATTACTACTTAATTTAATTTCCAATCCATTTTTTAATGATTTGTAATAATACTTTTTAATAAGATAATTTATCTCCAGAAAGTTAATATTTTGAATATAGAAATCATCAAAAAAATTTATTACAATTGTTCCATTAGTATTATTTAATCTATATTTACTAAATAATATATTATTTAAGTGTGATATATTATTAACATTTACTTTATTAGACCATGTAGAATTTGATTTATCAGAAAATATATATTCCCATGGAATTATAATCTCATAATCTTGTTCACTATCAATTGATCTTGTAAAGTATATTGTAAATATATCTTTCTTTTCTTTCATTGAATTTACAATAGCTAAATCACTCGCAATAGAACCTATTCCATAAATTCCATTAATATCTTTTTTCTTATTTATATTAAATAATGAAATTAGACTTTTTAATGATCCATCATCTTCATTCATACCTTTGCCATCATCAGAAACTACAAACACATTTTTGACAACTTTTATTTTTTTTCCACGATAAACAATATAACATTCGATTTTATCAAATATTATATTGATATTTTTAGCATTTGCATCAATACAATTATCTATTTTTTCAAATAATAAAGACTGAAAAGACATGCCCATTCCGTTTGAAATTGTATTAGTTATTAAACCATGTTCATCTATTGAACTTAATATTCCTGCCATATACAATTGTTTATCTAAATGAATTATTAGTTAATTCAATTTTTAACTATGCTCTCATTTGTAGACGTACCAGTTACAATAATGGTTAAACTTTTATAATAGAAAGTAAAAATGTAATATTAATATAAAAATTGAATATTTATATTAATACTTTAATTAATTAATTTAGATAATATTAAAATGATTCAAGAACAACAACAATTCCCTTACGATATAAATAATCGTATTCAAAAATTATATGATATAAATATTTATGAAATTTTTAATAGAACTAAATTACAAAATTATAAAAAAAAGTTTTATATATATAAGAATTATGTAGTAAACAAATTTCATACTGATTTACAACCAAAATATTTTAACTCTGTTGATATACGAAATAAAGCATACCTGAAATGGGAAAAAGCACTAATACATGATCCTACTTCTGAAATCGTAGAAAAACTGGAAGCAATATTTCATAATGCAAATGAAGAATATCATAAATTACAATGTATATCGCTCGAATATACAGATTTTAAAGATAATATTGATAATAAAATAAAAAGAATAACAGATCACCAACGTAATATTTACAAACATTATAAAAAATGTTTTCATTGCAAAAATATTAACAAGGTTTCAATATCTGGTTGTAAATTAAAACATAAATTATGTTCTGATTGTAGTCATGATATTACTAAATGTCCTGTATGTGAAGAAGATTTGGATTTACAATATTGCGCTATTTGCATGGAAAATAAAAATAAAATAGTAGAAACAGGATGCAAAAGTAAACATAAAACATGTAAAGAATGTTTGGATAAAATAATAGAAATAAATAATATGTGTCCGTTTTGTCGTGATAGTTTATAATATATTAATTAATTTAATTTTTTTATCTACGCTTTCATTTTTCCTTTAATTGATCCATGACATTTATAATTATTAATTTTAAAATTACTTCTGAAAAAAGAAAGAATATGCCAGACAAGCTGATTTGAATAAAAAAGAAAAATTAAAAAAAGAACAAGAATACGAAAATATTTAGAAGTTTTATATAAAAAGAAAATCTTTATTATATATAAATGAAAAAAACCATTGGCGTTTATAAAATCTCAAATAATTTGTGCCCCGAAGGAAAGTACTATATAGGATATTCGTGTCATATTCATAAAAGATGGGGAAAACATCAGTCAACACTAAAAACAAATAAACATTGCAATATTCGTATGCAACGAGCATATGATAAATATGGATCTGACTGTTTTGATTATGAAATTTTACAAGAATGTGAAACAGAAGAAGAAGCAAAAAATGTGGAACTTTCTTACTTGGAAGATTTGACTATACGAGATAAATTATACAATTTACATTATAATAGTAGTGGTGGCGATATGCTAACTTATCACCCGAACCGAGAAGAAATTATAGAAAAAAGAGCAAGGGAACAAAAAAAACGAAATAGTGAATTAACACCAGAAGAATATAAACGAAGATTTTGTATGAAAATTGGAGAAAAAAATGGTATGTATGGAAGAACCCATACCGACGAAGTTAAAAGATTATATTCAGAAATGCATAAAGGCAATACTTACAATCTAGGTAGAAAAGCATCACAAGAAACAAAAGATAAAATGTCGGTTATTGCAAGTGAAAGATTAGGTGAAAAAAATCCTTTTTTTGGAAAACATCATAGTGAAGAAACACTGAACAAAATTCAGGAAACTAAACAAAAGAACATAGCAAAATATGGACGAACACTACCAAAACATACAAGAGAAATATTAATAGATGGAAAAACTTATATATCAGCTACAGAAGCAGGAAGACAATTAGATATATCTACCGGTACTATATTACATCGTATAAAATCTCCTAACCCACTATATGCAAATTATTTTTATGTAGATAATGAACCTAAAACCAATACATCAATAAGTGCTGAAACGAGAAAAAAAATGTGTGAAGCAAGAAAAAAACGAGAATCGCCAAATTCTAAACAAATTACAATAGAAGGTACACACTATAAATCAATATCAGAAGCATCACGACAATTAGGAGTATCTGCAGGTATTATTCGTAATAGAATAAAATCAAATATTCCTATACATGAACCACCAAAAAAACGAGAATCCCCTATGTCTAAGAAAGTAATAATAGATGGTATATTATACAAATCAACTGCCGAAGCATCGCGACAATTGGGAATAAGTCCAAATATTATTGCTAATAGACTACATAATAAATTTCAGATATTTGATAATTACAAATTTGCCGACACTATTCAAGACGAAGTTAAGCAACCATCTTTAGTTTTATAGGTGCGTGATGTTGATAATCATGAATCTTGAAATCTTCTAATACATAGTCATTAATGTTTTCTCTCTTGTTTAAAATTTCTACTGTTGGAAAAGGATAAGGGGTACGTGTTATTTGCTCTTTCATATCGTCTAAATGTTCCGCATAGATATGACAATTTCCTCCATAATGAATAAATTCATGGGGTATTAAATCACAATGTTTTGCTAATAAATGTACTAGAAAGCTGTAGGAAGCGTAATTAAAACTGGCCCCGCATGCGGAATCCAGCGATCTTTGATATAAACAACAACTTAACTTGTTACCATCAACCACATTAAATTGAAATAAAACATGACAAGGGGGTAAACATCCTCCGTCCAATTGTTCTACATTCCATGCGCTAATTACCATTCTTCGTGAGCTTCGTTGAGCAGGGTCTTTCAAAGTATCTATTACTTGTTGTAACTGGTCTATACCTTGTCCTTTATAATTTTCATTACATCCCTTATATTCTGCATTGTAAAACCTCCACTGAAAAGAATAAAGTGAGCCAATATCTCCTTCTTCGTAATGCTGTAACCCTCTTGAATCTAAAAATTCACGAGTAGTATTCGCATCCCAAATATGAACTCCAACATCGTTTAATCGCTTATTAGAAGTATCTCCTCTAATAAACCATAGCAGTTCTTTAAGACAAGTTTTCCAAGCAGTTTTTTTAGTAGTAAGAATAGGAATTTTTCCATTCTCTAGGGAGAAATGCATAGCTGAACCGATAGCCGTCTGAACCGCACCATTTCTACCCTCTTCCAGAGTTCCATCTTCCATTAAATCCTTCAAAAGGTTAAGATACTGGTATTCTTCGTGTTTATCCGATGAATTCTTATCACGGTTTTTATATTTATTTAATTCGACAACGTTTTTTAACATTTATAATATAAAATATGAATATTCTTTATATAAATTATTGTCAAATTTTTTATGATTAATTTTGCGCAACAAAAAATTGAATTAAATAAAACAATTATCTAATTCTGGTATACAGTTTTGATCAAATTTGGTAAAACAATTAACTTTTGTACAAGTAATTATTTTATGGACATTTAATTCATTCATTAGATTAAAATTTTTTACTCTCAAAGTATATGTCATATGTACTCTAAAATTATTTATTTTACAAACAACTATATTTAAGAATGATCCAATATAACTATTTATGTAATATTCTAAAATTATGCTTCCATTTTCATATATCATATTATCCATCACTTGTAATAACCTGAATTTAATATCCAAATATTGATTCTTTTTATCATTTTTAGTCGTTTCTAAACATTTTAAAGATAAATTTTCTAGTTCAGTGTCATTGAAAGGAATCAAACTTTCAGTTTGATATAATTTATTTCTAAAAATATATTTTAATAAATAATGACAAACACAATCAGCTACTCTTCTAATTGGTGATGTAAAATGACAATATTCTGGCATTCCAACTAAATCATGTGATTTTATACTTGACGTATAATCTGCAGTTATACCATTTGATATTATTTGTTGAATCATTTCTTCTCCAGTTATATTATTGTCTGTATTGATTAACCAATCTTTGGCATCACATGATCTAAATATGCCAATATTAAGATTCTTTTTTAAATATTCACCAACATATGAATTTGCATAAATTGCAAACTCTGCTATCATTTGTTTCATTAATTTCTCATCTTCACTATCTTGATATAAATAAACTTTATCATTAATAAATTTATTATTAGATATTGATAGTTCATTTAATTTAACTCCTTTAGTTTTAGTTGACCTTATATTAAGTAAAGCTTTACTTATTTCTAGACCTATCCTAAATACATTCATATTTTTATTTTCTGATGCAATTTTATAAGAATATGCATTTGTTTTTTTTACTAAAATTTTAGTAAATAATAACTTAATTTCCCCTATTGGTATGTAAGTTATTTTATCTATTTCACTCAAGATAGTAATAGATTTTTTTAAATCATTGTCTCCTTTTAAACTAGAAATTTTTAAAATTTTATCAGGAATTAAATGAATTGGTTTTCGATTAGACGGATATTTTGTTGTAGTACGTTTTACCATATTATTCCATAAATTAGAACCTAATTTAATATAATCAGTTGGATCTGCTATATGTATTGCAAGAAAAAGTTTATCATTCTCATAAAATATACTAAAAGCATCATCTGCATCTTCACATCCTTCAGGATCAATACTATAAACATCATGGATAGTCATATCAATCCTCTCATCATAATTTATACTATTTTGCGAAGCAATAGGATCAGATATCTCTGATTCATTATCGTTTGTTAAAATGTCATCTTCTAATGGATCTCTTAAACTTCCATATTTAGGTTGAACATATTTGGTATAATTAATTTCAAATAATGAATTATTCATATAAATTTATTAGATTTACTAAATTAATAACTAACTCACTTTCCAAAATAATATTAAATTAATAGTTTACGATAAGTTCATTTTTATTAATATCTTTTATAAAATAAATTAATCAATTTTATAAAATACTATTGTATGAATAATAAAACTTAGTATCGATATTATATTGAGAATGATAAAAGCATATATAAATTTAATACCTTTATTGAAATTATTCAAGTCTTGCTTAACATTTCTATATTCTTTATCATTTAGAATAAGATGATGTTTTAAATTTTTCATTTCTTTAATTTCTTTACTACCTACTTTTAGCGATTTAATTTCATTACCTAAAGAATCTAGCATATTTTCATACTCTTTGAACTTAGTCAATGATTCATTATTTAATTCTTCAATTGTATTAATTATATCTTCTTTACACTCTTCTATTTGTTTAATTGATAATTTTATATCGCTTTCAACATTACACATTCTATTTCCTAATATGTTTATTAATTTCATACTCTTTTCATAATGTTTAGAAACTATTTTAGATTTTTTATTAACAGTATCAACTATTTCAGTCTGTTTTT
>Ga0257127_1001276_pt1 | contig 18245 bp, 16 predicted proteins | sample SI060_135mmetaG_FD_190152 | JGI IMG/M metagenome (GOLD analysis project Ga0257127, IMG submission 190152) | Marine microbial communities from Saanich Inlet, British Columbia, Canada - SI060_135m | ecosystem: Environmental > Aquatic > Marine > Inlet | place: Canada: British Columbia | collected... | reverse complement strand
AACAATAGAGATAATTGAATTGTTTTATTAGGAAATTGTGTGCTTTGCTTCCATATGTAAGTAATTATATTTTTGGATTTTTTAATTCCGTTAAAATCGGTGTTTTAAATGTCCAAAGGTGTAAATCTTCAAGGGTGTAAATGAGAAAAGGTGTAAATGCCGACTTTCTAACAAAAATAAAAACTAAAAGCATTGTCAACACGAGCGCATAAATTCAAAACCTAAAAATAAATTGGTTATGATAGAACAAGACGAAACCGCATAAAATATTAGATTATGATTATTTAGAAGTCTCATTTCAAAATGGGCGTTTGAAATGAGAAAAAGGTGTAAATGTGCGAAGGTGTATTCGTTTCAAAGGTGTATTTTAGGTAATTTATACTTTCTTACTAGATTTATTCTTTGCTTTACGGCAGTAGGCACGTTTGGTTCCTTTGGCAACCTTGCACCCCTTTACCTTCTTGCATTTGTTCGGCTTTCTGACGCTTTTTTTATTGCATAAATTTTTAGAGTATGTGCGCTTTTTTCCACCTTTCATTGCTAGATGAACTGCACCAGACGTGGTAGAATTTGTGTTAGTATTAGGGAGAACACCCCCCGCTTCAAAACTATGGTAGGACGTAAGGTTTCCTGACATGCTATATATTATAGTACTAAATTATTTTTGTACAAATGTATCGGCAAAATACATCCAAACGAATAAACCTACGAAATACTAAGCGAACCCGTAATACGACCGTATCACAATACACGCTAAATACAACTATATCGCATATAATCGTATCATTATTCATATTTACAAAAATTGGGGTTGTTATTTATTTTGATAGGATAAACCCTACTATATTATATAAAATACTTTGAATTTTATATTATCAGTCTTAAATGTTAAAAATGTTAAAAAAATGTTAAAATTTTCCCAAAAGACTTCATTGGAAAAAAAAAAAAAGGACAAAAATAAATGTCCTTTTTTTAAAATTGTAATGAAGTCTTTTGGGAAAAAAAACACATTTTTTCATTTAAAGCTTTATGCTTTCAATACAAAATAAATAATTACAGATTGGCTGCACACTTTTTTTATAATTTAATTCTTAAACAATTTAGGGGTTTTTTTCGTTGTATTTACTATACAACGAAAAACCCATATGAATCATTTATGTGAAATATGCAACTTTTATACGAGCAATATTAAGGATTATAAACGGCACTTGACCACTGCAAAACACAAAATACAACAAAATACAACTCAAATACAACTACTGCATAAAGATTATGATTGTGAATGTGGTAAACGATATTCGCATAGGGCATCGTTATATAATCATAAAAAAAAATGCAGGAGTTTACCCCAAGATACCACGTCCCAGTGCTACGAGTACGTAAACAATGTATCGTCGCACAGCAACACTGGTAATACAAATTGTCATTCTGATCATCTGTATCATTTATTTATAGAGAACCAAGAGTTTAAAAAGTTATTAATTGAACAAAATAACGCAATGATAGAGCAACAAAATAAAAATCATAATTTACAAAAACAATTATTAGAAGTGGTTAAGGACGGACGAATCATTAACAACAACACGACAAACAATAATAATCAAAAATTTAATTTGAATTTCTTTTTGAATACTACGTGTAAAGATGCAATGAATATGTCAGAATTTATTGAGAACATTGAAATAGATTTCAAAGACATTGAGAACATTGGTAAAAACGGCTACGTCAGCGGAATGACAGATGTTATTTTGTCGCGCATAAAAGATTTAGACGTTACAAAACGTCCGGTACATTGTACAGACTTAAAGCGCGAAACATTGTATATTAAAGACAATGACGAATGGAGCAAGGATACGCCAGATAACGCAAAATTACATAATATGATAAATTGTGTCGCACAGCGCAATTGCGATACCGTGCCGCGATGGAGAGAAAAACATCCGGAATCACAACAAATAAATCATCCGCAATATGAATTTTGTATAAATATGATGAAAAACGTTTTAGGCGATATCGGATCGCAACAAACCAGATTGGATAATAAAATAATACGAAATTTATCAAAACATATCATTGTCAACCGATAATATGTACGCAGAACAAGCCATATACGCGTCAACGTTGTGCACGTTTCAATATGTAAAAATATCAATATACAATATAATAATATTGTATAATGCTTGAGAAAAAAGAGCGCATATTGTATTTTTTGGGTGGATGTATTACACTTCGAACAATAATCGCAATACTTCCGTTGTATTTACCTGAGGAGTGGTTATTTTATTTTGGATTGGTATTATTCGTAATTGGAATATCGTTTCTGTATCTATATTTCAATAATTTACGACTACAGGCACCAGAAGGGGGAGGAATAACGTGGTGGGCAAATTTCCGTTTACTTCACGGAGCATTATATTTAGTAGCTGCACAATATTCATTAAAAAAACAGCGCATTGGCTGGATACCATTGACTATGGATGTTATACTTGGTTTATTGTTGTTCATTGATAAACATAAATTTATCAATTTGCAGGTTTGATCGACGGTATAATGCTAGTAATAATCTCTAACCAATTTGTTGATATGAATGATTTTTGTGTTGTATGGTGCGCGTATTAGAGGATACCATTTTTTAAATTTTCTATGAAATTTACATTCAAACGCGATTGACAAATTTAAATCAACATATTTTTCAGGGGATATATTTTGAAAAGCGTCTTCGTCATCACTTTCTTCTATGGCATCTAAATTAATATTTTCCTTGATTTTACGAAATATTGAATTCATCATTACGCTTGTTTTATAATCTGGGATATGCATGACTCCGTAATATACTTTTGATTGCTTATTCCCATAAGCATATAAATGATATATGTCATTTTGCATATCGGCGTGTGCCAAAAATACGCTAGTGTATCGATATTGGGGTTTGTTCGCGTCGATTGAATATAAAATTTGTTGGTTAACTACGTTGGAATTGACGATTTTTTGACTAGTTAAATTCAAACGTTTATTAATAATAACATTTATATACGGAACTATATGTTCCAAACAACGATATTGCAAATGGTGAGGAACATATCCTACATTATGAAGATGTTTGTCTTCAATTATGTACGGCAATTCATTAGAATTCGAATTATAATTCCACATATACGGTAAATAAAATTTGAAGCCATTGTCTCGGGTCATCTTATTGCAAATATGTATATATTCTTTCATATAGGCTAGTTTATTGAGAAATGGAATATTTTTCAAAGGAACACCATTATAATAATATATGTCTTCAATGACAAAATAGTTATGAGCATTTTCTTCATTTTCTACAATTGTACCCAATATAATTGTATTATGCGATAATGGATGAATATCACAGGTATCAATCAATTTGGCCCGATTAATTTGTTTTTCCTTATCTATATCTAAAATGTATATCACGTCCTTGTTTTTGTGAAATGTATGCCAAATATACGCTTTTTTTCCGGTGGGAATAGCAAGTGTAATATTATAAAGGGACAATTCTCCTTTTTGGGAAGACGTTTCATATGCGTTTTCAAACCTGGGTATTTTTTTTATTACGCTTGAAAAATCTTTATAACTAAGTTCCATGATAATATAATTTACTATTATTATGGATCAGATACTTGATATAAGCCCAATACTTTATATAATTTACTTAAGTATTATCTATAATTTCTAGATGTTGTTTTATATGTTGTTCTAAATCTAGATTCAATTTTTCAATATCATTATCATTCAATGTAGTATTATTTTCACTATTATTAATATTATTAACATTTTCAATGACCCGCTCATACATATTATTGTGTATATTTACTAAATCCTTCGTTTTTTTCACCGAATAATTATTTTTAAGATATTCCCATAATACGTGCAATAAATAAATAATAGTTATTGATACAATTATATTGAAAATTAACGTAAATAATACAGACATGGTTGGATATATATTTTGAAAATAAACATTTATGTAATTTCAAACACAAAAGTTTTTTGTATAAAAAATTGATTTAAAGCTTTTTCTTTGTTTATCCATACAAAGAAATAATGGTAAAAGTGGTAAAAGTGGTAAAAGTACATAAATCTGGGAAATTAGAAGAATTGCATTATGAGCAATTTGACGAATCGGAAATATATAAATTAATGAACTGTAAAAATAAAGTGGACGTATCGTCATACGGGAATTGGGAAATGAAAGATAAAAAGGAACGATTGTGTAATTATCGTGTATATGGAAAGATTGATGGGAAAGCAAACCACGAAAACAAGTATGAGTTCCCTCCACCAATTGATAATATATTATTTTATGATTCCTGTATTATTGTAAAAATGTACAAAAATAAATTTAAGAATTTAACGATTCAAGAATGGGAACAAATTTATGAAGAATTATTTGGAGGTTTTGAAGACATTGGCGAGGAAGACAGTGAGGTTTCAGAAGACAATGATGTAGACGGATTGGATAGAACACAAAGTGGATATGTAAAAGATGATTTTATAGTTGATGACGATGAAGACTATGATGATGATTTTGAGGATGAGGATGAGGATGAGGATGAGGATGAGGATGAGGATGAGGATGAGGATGAGGATGATGAGGAAACGTGTTCGAAGAAAAATACAGACGTTTCAGAACAGCGGGTAAACACCAGATATAATACGCGGCAACGAAACACGAATGATACAATATTTGCGGCATTAGACGATTATTCTGAAGAATAACTGCCAAATAAAAATTGATGTGAAAATAAAAATTAATAATAATATAAAAAGTCTAAGTATATCATTATTAAATGAGACTCATTACCGACCAAGACGTCTTTAGAAAAGATATAACAAAAAAATTAGACAATGTTATAAATAATAAAAATTTGTCTAAGCTACTAGAATGTTCCATATTGGATTATGCAACGAAGGAAGCTAATCAATTGAAAATTATTATTAGATGGGATAATATAGAATTTATTCAATTATATATTGATCGTTTACGTAGTATATATCATAATTTAAAAAACGAAAAACTATTGACAGATTTAAAAAATGCCGACATCACTCCACAAAGACTTGCGTTTATGACACATCAAGAAATGAATCCGCAACATTGGGAATCACTTATTGATAAGAAAAAGAAAAGGGATGCAAATAAATACACAAATAACGCACAAGCGTCTACTGATATGTTTACTTGTCGCAAGTGCAGGTCTAAGCGATGTACGTATTATGAGCTTCAAACAAGAAGTGCAGATGAACCAGCAACTATCTTTGTCACCTGTTTAGATTGTGGAAAAAACTGGAAGTCGTAAAAATAGCAATGCAAAATGAATTCATATTTTTCTATTGATATACAAATTTATCAATAGAAAAATGGTCAACGGGTAAGATAAACTTTACACTAATATTTCTAAATCGGATAATTTCCAATATTCACAACCGCCATTAGGAAGAGGACGTTTAATAATGAAAGGAATTTTTTTTTCTTCAAATTCTTTCAATGCAATCAAATATCCATCAATAACTGTAGGTTCAACTTCAATCATCGGGAGAGCTCCGTTATTAATCTGCTTGGTTCGTTCGCCAATAACTCTTGCCTTTTCATATTTTGTCACGAAAGGCATTGTTCGGTGTAGAGGATCGACAATGACTCCATTTTCATTTCTAGTGGCAACACTCAAATGTTTTATATCATCATAATTATGATGATGTAGTTCTGGGTGATACTTATCTATGGTTTCTTCTTGAATATTATTTTCAAATTTTTGTAAATAGTTTTCATCATCACTATCATCATCGCTGTCAGATAATTCAAATAGTTGAGTATTTTTACTTTGAGTGATCCCTCTATTATCCAGTTCGATATCACTTTCGATATCACTTTCAATATCATCGTCGATGTCATCATCCATATCTTGATCAATATCAGAGCTACCTAGATCCACATCTTTTGTACTATCAATGGGTTTACTATCAATGTCTTCAACATCACTATCTTCAATTTCTTCAATATCACTATTATTTTCAATAAAATCTTCTTCTGGATCCATCTTATAAGATATGTATACTTATTATTATTTCTAAATTGTTATTCTTATTTATCAATTTTTATGATGAATGTTCTGTTGTTTTCCAATTAGTGTCGCAAATACTACATAAATAAATATACTTCATATTAGAAGTATCATAACGTATGTATAATATGTCTGTTTTTTTATCAGAATCTGTATTACTGTCGCATTGTTTGTTTGGACATTTAATATTGTCAATTCGCGGCAATGTTGGATCCAATTTTGTATATTTATTAATAATATAATTCAAATGAATATCATCATTTTTGATATTACTATTAATAATATAGGTACTCTCATTAGCAAGACTATCATCCACATTCTTACAATTCCTACAATAATAGGTTAATTCATTAGTATTAGATTCGTTAATACTAATGTAATACATGTTATCGCAGTTAGTGCAAAACTTCATTTTTAAATATATAATATATTCACATATATTTTTACATTCGTATCAATTTTTCATCACATTTATTATTTTGGGTAAAATATTTTCTCTAAATTTAATATTGTTCCTCATTCTTGAAAATCAAGCCATAATTGCGTGATGAATATAACGTTTGCCAATGTATTTTACCCTCCACCACAATCTTCTTTTTCGGCCGGCATTTCGCCACCAACGACACCGTATACGGTCATTTTAAAAAATGTTCAAAATAATATACACCTTTACGGGTGGGTATACCTATCGATATAAAAATTGATAAAACTAAAATAAAAAAATATAGGTTTATATTACAATAATGATTGATCCAATTACCACCGTATCAAGTAAATCTTCTATTATACCAGATATAAGCAACTATGCAAATCTATATGATTTTTTGAAAAGCCATGGTATAACTAAACAGTCTGATAAAGTTAGTACAAATACAAGGATTCGCGATGATAATACAAGTACAAAGGGAGGTAGTTATCATATATCCGATATAGAATATGACACATTTCTTGAGTTATTCAAGCGGGATATCTTGAACAAGAAAAAGAAGGAGTTTTTCACAGAGAAGCAGATGGATATAGGGGTATGTGCTATAGACTTGGATTTCCGCTATAATTACGATATTGATGAAAAACAATATGATCATAATGATATTCAAAATTTGATATGTGGATATTTAGATGAAGTCAAACGTATCTATCAATTAGACGATAATAGTAATTTTTCAATATATTTATTCGAAAAACCGGGGGTTCTTCGAAACAAAGAAAAAAATTTTACAAAAGATGGAATCCATATGTTATTATGCATTCAAATGGACCGTGTTGTCCAACAAATCATACGCAAACGTATGATGGAAAAAATATCAAGTATATGGAAAAACATTCCATTAATTAATAGTTGGGACGAAGTATTTGATGAGGGTATTACAAAGGGTAGTGTAAATTGGCAATTATATGGATGTCGAAAAAATCCAAATGCTGAGATGTATAAATTAACCGGGGCATACAATATTAGTTATGATAGTACAGACGGTGAATTTATAACAAATGAAATTCCATTATCTAAATTTGATATGGATAAAAATTTTCAGACGTTATCGGTTAGATATAAACATCATTTAAAGTTGTTTATGAAAAATGAATTTATACAAGAATACGAAGGATTCAAAACCGAACATAATTTGTCTAATAATAGATCAGTTTCATCCAGTCAACCGATAAATCGCATAGAGTATGATATTCAATTATCAAATATTGAATGGATCTCAAAAATTCGCAATAAGGACGAACTCGACCACGCGGTAAATGCATTTTTAGATAATATTTCGAATCAAATATACGAATACGACCTGAAGACCGTTTATGATTATGTCATGATTCTACCCGACGCTTATTACGGCGAAGGTTCATATAATAAATGGATTCGCGTTGCGTGGGTATTGAAAAATGAAAGTGATAAATTACTGATAGTTTGGATCGCTTTTTCTGCAAAATCACCATCATTCAATTATGCGGATATTCCTGAGCTATGTGATAATTGGCGGTCATATCATAGTTCAAAAGAGAGTCGTCTTACTAAAAATTCTTTATATTATTGGGCGAGACAAGATGCGCTCCCTTCAGATGTAGACCGAGTTCAGAAATCTTCAATCCAATATTATATTGAACAAACAATTAGTTCAACCGTTCCCAAATTCAAAGCGACTGATTATGACTTAGCCAAAGTACTGCATCAGTTATTCAAACACGAATATGTATGTACAAGTATTTCCCAAAATATTTGGTTTCGGTTTGACGGCGTTTGTTGGAAAGAAGATGATTCTGGAATTTCATTAAAAGAAAAAATATCAGTTGATTTGCGCGATTTATATTCACAAAAAAATCATACATTCAGTGGAAGTTGGACAGGGGATCAAACGAATCTGGGAGATAATGTAAAAGATGAAAGTGAAAGCAGAAAAGCAAAAGCATTTCAAATTTTAGATATTGTTAAACGGTGTGCAACTACATCAGAAAAAGCCAAATTAATGACCGAAAGTAAAGAATTATTTCACGACAGAACTGGTAATTTCGAAGAGAATTTGAATGAAAATCCTTATTTGCTATGTTTTAATAATGGGGTCATTGATTTTGAAACCAAAACATTCCGCGATACCCGTCCAGACGATTTTATTTCATTTTGTACAAAGATTAATTATGTACCATTAAAAAAATGTAATAAAAAAATTATAAAAGAGATAACTACATTTATGGAGCAGTTATTCCCAGAAAAAGAATTACTTCAATATATGTGGAGACATTTGGCTTCCACTTTAATAGGAACGACACCGAACCAGACATTCAATATGTATTATGGTATGGGGCAAAATGGTAAATCTCTATTAGTAAAACTTATGGAAGAAGTACTTGGCGATTATTGTCAAAGCCCAGCGCCTCTCTCCCTTATTACCAGAGAGAGGGCTGGGCAAGGATCTGCCACCCCCGAGCTTCTTCAACTAAAAGGGAAACGATATGTTGCATTGGTAGAACCAACTAAAAAAGAAGAATTAAATGAAGGTGCGATGAAACAATTGACCAGCGGATTAGATAGGATACAAGCAAGAGGGCTTTACTCAAAAAGACCGATTGAGTTCAAACCACAATTGAAGCTCATTTTATGTTGTAATATATTGTTGAAAGTGAATTCGAACGATCACGGAACCTGGCGAAGAATAAGAAGTGTTCCGTTTAAGTCTTTGTTTACACAAACCCCGATTAAAACTGATCCAAATAAACCGTATCAATATAAAATAGATCCAACATTAGAACATAGGTTAAAAGACTGGAAGGAAATTTTTATGGCAATGCTAGTGGATATTGCATTTGAAACCGATGGATATGTAGATGATTGTGATATTGTATTGAATTCTAGCAAAGAATATCAAAATGGTCAGGATAACATTTCTAGTTATGTAAATGAGCGTATCGTCGAAGATCCGGATGGTACTATCAAAAAGAGAGATTTAAACGCAGATTTCAATAGTTGGTACAGTTCAACGTATAGTATGAAGCCACCGCCAGCAAAAGAAGTTCACGATTATTTAGATAAATTGTATAAACGGTCAAAAAATTCGTCTTGGAAAGGAATTCGTATATCTTACGATGAAGATATTGAAGACGAGGTCCTTGATAATAATAATAAAAATAGTGATATTCAAGTAGAAGAATTATAAAGCATTGGCGATTGCGCAACGTCTGCTGTAATCTAAAACAAACATATATCCTGCGAAATAGATAACTTGGAAACAGCAAGTTATCTATGTATAGAAATAAACAATTACACCTTTACACATTTCAAATGTGTTTATCAAGGAAATTCTACAAACGGTTTAGAATATGCAAGTGAATATATTAGACGATAAGTATCATAAATAGTTTTTTCAATGTTAAAAATGATATATGGAAATAGTAATAAAAAGACGACAATTATGTGCTTTGTATATTTTTTCATATCATACTTGAAATAAATGAATAATATAGCTATTATGGCAAGAATATAATATACAATAAATAAATATCCATTTCTTTTTTGCCCGGCCTTATATTCGGTTTCCTGATATAATGCTTTTTGGTTTTTCCATTCAGCATCTGGTTTATTGTAATAAAGTTTACCCATTCTTATATTATCATATTATTATATTTTTGCGTAATTATCATTAGGTTCGTTTGCTTTTATTGAACGAAATTCTTCAGATGCTGTTTCTTTATTTTTTTTAGCAATTGGAACACATAGCATTTTACTTTCGTCCCATTGCGTTTCATTAGAACAACAAGATTCTCCTGTACATAGCAATCCTGCTACACTATCTAACAATTCCCCTTTTTCAGCGGCTTCTTCGCGTTTCTTTTCTAAGGAGGCACTTACCGTTGGTCTTTCTAAATGTAATTTATCATAATCCATTTTATCTCTTGTCGCTATTTCTATGTATATTAAATATACCTTAATTACCGCAATCGAAGTAATTGCAATACGCAATGCAATAATAAATATACTTTCCGAGAAACTAATAAAATGTTTTTGAAAAATAGTCAATAAAATTAATAATAATATTGCAATAGTGATAATCACTATAATAGAATTAATTTTTTGAGTGAAAAGCGAGTTATTTTTTTTTAATAACGATTCGCGATGACGAGTCAATATTTCGCTTTTGTATTCATCTTCCAATCTCTCATATTTTTCACTTTCGCGCGCTACAATTGTTTGAATCTTTTCTTGTTCGTCTAGTAATAATTGATTTGAACGGGTATCTTTTTCTACAATATAGTTAAGGACGTCTAAATCCGTATCTATATTGGATAATACAGAGTTGTAATCTTTATTTGAGGTTGCATCGATATCGGTCATTAATATATATAATATATATATTTTAGTTATACACTTTTGAATATTCAAAGATGTATAGACGACGTTGTTCCATTGTAAATGATCAAGGCTATAAATAGTAATTTGTTATAATTAAAGAAGTGATTGTGAATCCACCCAATGCTATTAAAAATTTTTGTTGCATACTAATACTCGTATAGTCTTCTTCCATTTGTAGGAATTGTTTATATACATCGTTTTTACTAAAATCAGCGGTGTCTAAACTTACCATTGGATTTTGGTGTAATTTATCAACATTTACCATCAGTTTCATATTGTTTAAATCTATATTTTTACCCGATTGTTCAAATGCTTTTATCTTACGTTGGATATCTTCTTGTTTGAGAATCATCTTTTTTGTGTTCACTCCTTTTATGTATTCGATTTCTAACCTTTTTTGTTTATTACTTGTATTCAATGTTTGTGCAGGTTCAATTGAACTCATAATTATGAAATATATATATTATAATTATTTATTTATACTTCAAAAAAGAGATAATACAATGCAATACTTGCAAATGTGGTGAGTGCTATATTTTTGAGTATTTCGCGGTCTTCAATATGTACACCATCCGAAGTTCCAAGTTTGTCATAAAAAATATTTTTTGCATTTCTATTTTTTTCAATATTATGTTCTATATTTTTATTTACTTTTCGGTTCGTACATATATTTGCATATGATTCAATTAGTTTGTCGGTTTTCTGCATTTTTTTCTTTACGTGGGCTTGTGAATCTTCTAAACCTTCTACTAAACACGCACATTGTTTTTTGTATCCATTTACACAATCTTTATAGATAAACTCACGAATTGATATATCTTTTTTTAAATCTTCTGTAGAATGTGTTTCCAATTCACAAGGGGACATAACACTGCATTTCTGATAATTATCTTTTACTTCAGTTTCGTTTATTTCTTTTCCTAAGGCATCGTATAAAATCCGATTATTTGCAATTTCGTTATTGTGTTGTTCTTGGCGACATTTATTGTTATACTCTGCACGACATTGCGATGATTGTTTGGTTAAATCTTCTACCTTTTTCTTTGTTATATCGATTAAACTTATCATATTATTAATACTATTATTTGTTTCATCACATAACTCCTTTTGTTTTTGTAATATTTCTAAACGTTTTCTTTCAGCTTCTGCTGCTTTTCTAGCAGCGGCTTCTTTTCTTGCTTTTTCTTCTGCAGCTTTTTTAGCATCTTCTTCTGCTTTTTTTTTTAATATATTATCTTTAAAATCATTATAATCTATTTGAACCGTGTCCACGTCTTGAAATTTATCTGTAGTGAACTCTGTTATTTCTTTTTGCAATTCGTCGTAAATTTGTATATATTCTTCTTGCACATCTGCTGATGGGTTATTATAGTCTTTTACATAGGCAACTCCTATATCTTTCAATTGTTTTAGGTAACTTCGGATGAGAACGCCAGGAGATACGAATTCAAACACTTTTTTAAATACACCCATTACTTGTTTATTTGTACGAATCTCTTCCTTTATATATTCGCTTTCTTTTTCCCATTCATATGGTAATTTTCCGTCAACTTGGTATTTTTCATTAATTCTTTTGGAAAAACTTTCAAACCTCGTAAATCCAAAATTATACTGATTTATTACTATATAATAGTCGACTACATTGTTAATCGCTGTGGCAACCGTATGAATATTTTTTCCTTCGAAATCAGTATATTTAGGCCATGGCGGAGGGTTTCGCTGCCAACGACGTTGCCTCTCTTGATATTCTTTGTTTGGTCTTGTATCAAATGTTTCCCACTCAACTCTTCGGAGTTCAAGTTCTTCAAAAGTCAAATTTTGTTCAATGAATACACCAAGATTACGTATATCTTCGTTGAGATCATTGACTGCGGCAATAAAGTATTGATACTCTATATACTTGATATATTTTTTCCATGTATTACCACCACCAAAATTATCTTTCAAATGATGAAATGTGAGAATTTGTTCTTCGTCCCATAATTTTTTTTCTCTCTCTTTTTCTTCATCGGAACGATTCATATTATATAAATTATATATTAAGTTTATATAATTTATGATATCATTGTAAATTGTAGAATTCCTAAACTTACAATACTTTGTTTCTATATTTCACAATTAAATACATACTAATAACTGCAATGCACGTATAAATAATGGCATTTTGGCGATTAGTATTATTTGTATTTTTTGTTTCAGATAAATTATATTTTTGAATAAAAGATTCTATCTCTTTTTTTTCAAATAATGATTTTTCAGATGGCGTTTGAAGTAATTCCAAAGTATTATTATAGAAATTGATATCTCTGTCGAATTGATTTATTACGTTATCATTATTTACATAATTGGTTTTAATATTTTCACATTTTTGGTAAGAATTGTTGCATTTTTGTTTCGCATAATCGTTTTCATATTTGGCAAGATCCACTTTATTTACGTCATTGGTATTCTTGAAATCAGAAACTTCGGTTTTCATTTTAGGGATATCTTGACAATATTTCGCACGGTATGAATAGCAATCTTGGGTTTTCAACTTTAATTCTTGCAATTGATTTTTTGTCATATTAAAAATAGTTTCTAATTCAGTTATTTCTGCATTTGTTTCCTTACATTTTTGTTTTTGTATTTCATTGAGTTTATTTATTTTATCTTCAAACAGTGTATTTACTAATTCATATTCGGGTTCAAGTGTTTTTTGAATATAATTATTATTCCAATTTATTAAATTGGCATATTTATTTTGCAAATTACCTAGATGTTTGGCATCATTGATATAATAGTTCGTTGCCCGATACAATGAATGGTATTTATTTTGTATGCCCTGTGTTTGTATATGTAGTTTATTAATTGAACCAATTAACCGGTTGATTTGTCGCATTGTGAATGTATACATATTTTTATGTAGTTCACTTAATATACCATCTTCATCTGCATAACGTAGTTTAAAGTGTTTCCAATGCGTCTTTTTGTGTGTATATTTTAACAAATTTTCTAATTTGTAATAATCCCCACTTATTTTTTTGATATATTTGTATCCAGTACCGCGACCTCTTTGTGATAAAAACTTACCGCGTTGACGCTGATCTGTTTTTAATATTTCTCTATTATCAATGGTATATTGTAGATCTTCCTCTAATTTACGGTTCAGTTCTCTTACTAAATCGTGAAAATATTTATATGTATCTAAAATATCTTCAAAACCAAACTTTTCAATTTTTTTTCTCCGATTGTATTCTTTCCGGGTATTCACTATATTTTCCCAGGTTATATCATCTTGTTGCATTATTATAATATGATTATATTAAATATTCATATTATCTCATTTTTACGAGTAGAAAAGTTAATAGCAGCCCCCCGCCTATTAAATATATAGTATTTGTCATTGGTTGCATAATGGTACTTCTAGTTTTTATGTTTGTAAAAGATTCTCTATTTTGGGTGTATTGAGTAATCTTGTTTATCTCACTTTCTGTAATAACCTGCGATTTCTTCAAATCGTTCAAAATACAGGAACATTTATTCTTATATGGATTTACACATCTTTCATATTTTTTTTCATATTCCTTGAAATCATTCACTGTTGCAAAGTCTCTAGATTCTATATTTGTTTTATAACATCTCTTGTTCTCCTTGCAGTTATTTTTATTAAAATCTGATTGATTTTGTAATCTTTCTGTTTTTATAGTTTCGTATTGTAATTTTGTGTCCTTCTTTTTTTTTGATAATTCATCCATATTTGAACACCCCAGTTCATTCATTTGGTATGTACATATTGCTTGCTGTTCTTTTAAATTATTCAACTCCTTTTTCGTTTCTTGTATTAATTCTTCAAGCATATTCACATTTTTCAATATTAGAGAACAAGCCTTTTTATTCTCATTAGTCGTATTCCTTTCGATATTTTCATTTATATTAACGATCTGCGCGATTTGGTCTTCTTTTTTTTCTGCAGCATATTCACCATATGCTTGATTCCATTCTTTTTCATTTTTTTCTAACTTACTTTCTTTTTCTTTTCGCTTTTTATTCAAAATCTTTTTTTCAGCTGCTTTATTATTTTTATATTTTGCATTTTCTTCGGACAAGGCATCGACCATTTGATCAATAGCTGCGTTTTGGTTGTTTTCATCTATATCCATTTCATTTTGTTTTAATATATCTTGTTGTGAATTCAACTGATTTTGTATCCAACTTTGATTGCTGTTTTCCCTTACTTCTTTCTTATATTCATTTATTGTTGTTTGTGAATCAAACGGACGGGTTTCTTCTTGTTCTATCAACTGATTTAAATCTTTTAACAGTTTAATCTTGTCTTCTTTATTAATTTCTTGAACTTCCATATTAGCTAAATTTCTAATCGTTTTGAAATCATCGCCATCGAGACTATCTATATCTTTGAAATCTCCATCTTCTAATTTATTTACTATTTTTTTGTATGCGGCGTTGTTTCTAATTTCCGGATTTTTGTTAACGGCGGCCTGTACTATACTTTTCAAATTACCATTGTTTTTAATATTCGCTTTACTTATCTCACTGAGTTTCCCAATTTGTTTTTCAGTTATTATGTCTTTTATTTTACTATATTTTTGTTCTAACTTAGGATTTTTTTGAATGGATTTGTCCATTATTTTTTTCAATACATTAAGATCATTGCTGGATAAATTTTTTGATATAGCTCCTTTCATATCTTCAGGAGATAAAGAATCATTTGCTTTTATTTTTGCAATCAATGATACTAGCTTAGTTTGAGTTTCTTTATCAAATTCTTTTATCAACTGTATTGGGGACTGATTTACAATGTTGACCATATCAATCATATCAATATCTATTCTACCATTATTTATTAGACTATTAATAGATGAAATTAAAAGTAGTACTTCAATGCTATTAAAATTATCAACATCAATATAATTTGTTTTTATTTTGCTAATAATATTTTGATATAACAAAATATCTTTCACATTAGAACCACTAATATATTTTTTCATTTCTAATTTTATATTCTCAATATCGTTTATGCTTAATTGACTTGCATATTTTCGCAATTCCGAAATATTATAATCGCCAGCATTTAATAACTTAAAATATTGTTTGTATTTATCAATGTCGTCAACGTTCAACTTTTTAATTGCACTGGTTATCGTATCGGCAGTATTTGAATCCAATGATTTACTATATTTTTCTAAATCAGCAATATTGTAATTTTGCAGTTGATTTCCTAAGTTTTGTATATCTTTTTTATTTACCTTACTTAACAAGATGGCTATATCTTCTTTGTTAATCTTGCTCACCAGTTTACTGAGGTCTTCTTTGTTGACCCTACCTACCAAGTTCACGATGTCTTCTTTGTTCATATTACTTGCCAATTTAATGAGATCTTCTTTGCTAATCTTGCTCACAAGTTTAATGATATCTGCTTTGTTTACATTACTTGCCAAGCGAATGATATCTTCTTTGCTTACATTACTTGCCAGATTACTAATATTTACCTTACTCGCCAGTTTAACCAGGTCTTCTTTGTTCATATTACTTGCCAGTTTAACCAGGTCTTCTTTGTTTACCTTACCCGCCAGTTTAACCAGGTCTTCTTTGTTCATATTACTTGCCAGTTTAACCAGGTCTTCTTTGTTCATATTACCCGCCAGTTTAACCAGGTCTTCTTTGTTTACCTTACCAGCCAGTTTAACCAGGTCTTCTTTGTTTACCTTACCAGCCAGTTTAACCAGATCTTCTTTGTTTACCTTACCAGCCAGTTTAACCAGGTCTTCTTTGTTTACCTTACCAGCCAGTTTAACCAGGTCTTCTTTGTTTACCTTACCAGCCAGTTTGCCGATGTCTTCTTTGTTTACCTTACCAGCCAGTTTAACCAGGTCTTCTTTGTTTACCTTACCAGCCAGTTTGCCGATGTCTTCGGTGGTCATATTACTCGTCAGTTTGCCGATGTCTTCGGTGGTCATATTACTCGTCAGTTTGCCGATGTCTTCGGTTGTCATATTACCAGCCAGTTTAACAATGTCTTCTTTGTTTAGATTACCCGCCAGCTGTCCGATGTCTTCGGCGGTTATATTACTCGCCAGCTGTTCGAGATCTCCATCATTTATATAGTTTGAATATGAATCCCAATTAGCCATTATTATCTACGAATGAATATTGTATATACTAATCTATTATTTTAATTATTTAATTTTACATAATCAAATAATTAAAATTCGTTATATATCGTATACAACCCAACAGTTCCCAATAAAGAATAAATATAATATTTTTTTAAATCATATTTGGCATTGTCTGGTATACCCTTGGTAATAAGTTCAAAATTTTCACTGATATCATTCGGTAGTTGGTCAATGGTTGTCTCTAAACTCGTTTTTAAATTAGATTGTTTTGTATTTAATGAATAAAGTGTATTTGAACATTTATTTGCGAATTCATCTGTACAGTCATTATAAGAGGTATTTAAATAATTATATTCACTATAATATTTATCAAAGTCATTTGATAAACTATAATAAGTATTTTCCAATTCTTTGCAAGTACCCTTTAATTTACGCTCCTTTAATTTACACTCTTTAATATCGTCTTTATTACTTTTATCATTTAAAAAATCATTTATTTTTTCAAGTTCATCCAACGTTTTTGTTTTGTTTTTTTTAATTTGCACTAGGCTGGGACAATCTTCCTTCATTTTGTCGCTACATTTGTTATAGTTATTAGTAATTTTTTTAAATTTACTTTTATATTTATTTAATTCACTCTCTATACTATCAATATTTGAATTAATTTTTTTACATATGACTCTTTTTTTTTGTTTAATATTTTCCAAGTTAAGTTCTAATGTCTGTAGTTTGGCTTCAATGGACTTATATCTTTCGTCGATCATTTGTTCGGCTGGTTTTACAATAGAAGTTAAAATATTGCGATATTCGGTTTTATCACCGGCAGTTCCCTTGTATTTTGTGTTAATTGATGAAACTATATTCTCTATTTCTTTTTTATCATTCTCGAATACAGTTAGGTATTCATTATAAAACTTTATTTGATTAGCTAAAGTCTCGCTTGAAATTTCTGTAGATTTTTGAATAAATAGGTTTTCACGGGTTTCAAAATCTTTAACCTTATTGGTGTATTTTTTTTTAAGATTTTCGAAGATGGACCTATTGTATGCTTTTATTGCCTGTTTTTCCTTTTCCTTGGCGTCGATCTTGGCCTGTTTTTCCTTTTCCTTGGCTGCTTTTATTGCCTGTTTTTCCTTTTCCTTGGCTGCTTTTATTGCCTGTTTTTCCTTTTCCTTGGCGTCGATCTTGGCCTGTTTT
>Ga0257127_1001267_pt1 | contig 18337 bp, 12 predicted proteins | sample SI060_135mmetaG_FD_190152 | JGI IMG/M metagenome (GOLD analysis project Ga0257127, IMG submission 190152) | Marine microbial communities from Saanich Inlet, British Columbia, Canada - SI060_135m | ecosystem: Environmental > Aquatic > Marine > Inlet | place: Canada: British Columbia | collected... | reverse complement strand
CTATAGATTCTAGGATTTCTCTCTTAGCATTCTCTAATGTTTCTAGTTTTACTCTTTGTGTAGCTTCAAATCTTATAAGTTCTTTTTCAAATTTGTTAGCAGTTGCAGTATCACCTTCAGCTAGAGCTTTACGCATCTTCTTACCAAAGGTCTTGTATCCACGAGGACCATTTACAGCTTCAATTTCTACATCTTGTAGGTTATTTCTAAGCTCTTTCACTTGTTCAGGAGTTATATCATTAACCTCTGCCATCTTATTAATGTTCTTTTCAGTAAGGTCAGTAGGGTTTTCAGAGTATAGAATGATATCTTCTATCATATCTAGTGCTTCAGCTTCTGAACCTAATTTAAGAGCATCAGCTTCAATCTCTTTACTACCAAACTCTTCGTCTATCATAGTCTTCATAGTTTCTATTGCAGTTCTATCTGTAGTATCAGTAGTAGCACTGTATAAGTCATCAAACTTACTAATAGCTTCTGTAGGGGATAACTTCTTACTCATCAGACCTTCAACAACAGTCTGTAACTCTACTTCTATATCTACAGGAGTAGCTTTTGGAGCTGTAGTGTCTTGTTTAGGTGGTGTATCTATATCATTTACGTTAGGTAATGTATCAGAGTTAGGCTTCTTAGGAACTTTAACCTTACTTCCAAGAGTGTTTAGAGCTCCTGCAAAGACTTGTCCACCAGCACCAGTTAATCCACCAGCACCCATACCTACAACCGCACCGACTACTGCTTCTTTCTGGTACTCTTTATTATTAAGTATATCAGATATAGTTTGACCATTACCTTCTAGGTGTGTATTAAGTATCTCACCCCATGTCTGTGTATACTCTTGTGCAGCTTCTTTTCCACCTGCTTGAGCAGTTTTAAAACCTATTACTAAAGGAATTGATATAGCATCTATTAGCTTGCTTCCAGACTCAGCTGGCATAATATCTACCATCTTCTTAAGGCCAGTTTTCATACCTAGTATATCTTTGAATGCTAACCTATCTAATCCTAGCATTACTGTATTTGTAGCAGTCATTATAGCTAGTTTATCTATACTTACTTTTTCACCGTATAGTTTTTCGTATTCTTCAGCTTGAGCATTAGTCTCTTGACCTACTACAGCAGCGAATCCAGAGTTCTTCTTAAAGACATCACCGACTTTGCCAACTACTTTAGCTTTACCGGAAAATCCTACCAGCATTTCAAACATCATAGGTAGTGATTCAGCTAGTGTTTCAGGAGCTATTACGGCACCGTCCAGTATTGCACCTACATAATCACCTTTCTCCCATTTATAACCAATCTCAGCTTTTCTAAAATTACTTTCTTGCCTATCATAGCCGGATACTTTATCAGCGTACTCAGATGTTGCCATTGTTTCACCAAATTTATCTAAGTACTTTGATGCTGTGCTTACACCTTTTGGGTCTATTATATAACCTACAATATCTGATGCAAAATCAACTAACTTACCTACAGTAGAAACTGTACCAGACTGAAATGCATCTACAGATCTACCTACAGATGATCCGAATCCAGCATCTTTAGTAGCATAATCACTTTCTATATTGTAGTCACGTATTTGATCCATAGTAGTTACATCATCTATAAGACCTAGTTTAGCTCTTTTAAGGTTAGCATTACGGAATAATGTATTCATCTTTTCATCATATCTAGATGTAGGGGCTGCTAGTCCTTCACTTATAAGAGTTTCTTGTAATGCTTGATTATTCTCTATTGGTCTACCATAGTAACCTAGTTCCCCTGTTTGTTCAAACTGCTGATATCTAGGATCTTGCATTAGCTCCTGTGTTCTGGTAGTTGCTTGTTCACCTAAGTTATATTGAGACTCTAATGAAGCACCATACTGCTCTTGTATCTTTTGTGCCTTAGCGTTCTCTACACCAGAGTGTCTAGTCTCAGGGGCATCATATCCAGCTATACGAGCACCATTAATAGTGTCAGCATCTTCTATATCAAATTGGGGAGCTCTATCTATTGTAGGGGTGACTGAGCTCTCTAGGAGCTGCAGTCTATATTCTAGTTCAGTCATTTATAAACCTTATTTCATTTCGCTAGGTCCAAACCACCCTGCTACATCACTATTGAATGTCTTTATCTTTATCTGTCTATCTAGAGCCTCTGACTTTAGTTGTGAGAGTTCACTCTTAGTAGGTTTTCTATCTAGTTTATCTTTTAGGGTAGCAAGTTGTTCTTTATACGCGGCTTGTGTAGCTGCATCTGCTTGATCATTAAATCTAGCAATTGCTTGAGTATCTATAGTAGCTCTTGTATCATGAATCTTTGCGATCTTCTGATTCATAGCTCTATACATACCTTGAATAGTAGCTTTACTAGTCTTAGGGTGTTTCTTTGCATATGCTTCAATTTGAAGGCCAGCAGTCTTTAGTAGGTCTGCTTCTGGTATCCTTTTTAGCTTTTCTACTTGAGTCTTTGTAAAAGCTTTACCAGACTTATCAGTAAGTATTGCAGTCTTGATAGCGTTTTTAGCTTTATCATACTCTTTTTGTCCATAACGACCTGAAAGAAATTGCTCATATGACTTTACTTCATTCTTTGAAGTAGGTTTAGGTTTTATACTTTCTTTGTATACACCTGCTTCAGAGGAGTCTTTTTTAAAGAAATCATAAAGACTTTTAATGCCATAAATGGTAGCAGCAGGACCTAAAGTGCTAGACTTTATTGCAGTGTCTACTACTTTCTCTGGTGAACCTTTTACATACGACGGGTCACTTTCGAGTCTATACTCATGATAAGCGGCTCTATTATCTTTATCAGTAGGTACTGGTTTAAGGCGTTTTGACCGTAGTAAGAATTCTGCCTCAGCACCTTCTCTATTAGGTATATACTTATCAATACGTGTCGATGTAGTATCTTCTAGATTCATCATATTACCATAGTCTAAACCTGTTTGTATATCACGATTGTATTTACGCTCACCTTCTATACCCTCAGCTACTCTATCTTGGTACTTTTTAAGCATTTTAGCTTTTTGAATGTCATTAGCTTGTTGCTGTAATCTATAGTTAGCAGTATTAGACATACTTTGTTTTTCCATAGCTAGTCTTGCTGCATCTTGCGCTTGTTCGATTCTAGTATTCTCAGCATCTTGACGTTGTTGCATAATAGTACCAACGTTAGATAACGCTGCTTGTGCACCCTTAGTTGGATCTACTACGTTACCAAGACTAAAATTAGGTCTGATAGGCATCTTACATTCCTCCTGGTCTACGACCAAAGTCTCTATCCATAGCTGCTTGTTTTTTCTTAGCTGTACCAAGTGCAAAAGTATTATTCTCTATTTGCTGGTCCATAACTTGACGTTGTTTATCAGCAGTCTTTTGGTTTTCTAAGTAGCTCATAACACCAAGGCCTAATTGTCCAGCACCTAGAGCTACTCCTCCATATCCATCCATACCCCAATCAGTACCCTTTTCATCACCAGTCTTTTTTGCATCAACTCCAGTTCCAACTTCATAATCATCACCAAACAGTTCTTTCTCGTACATCTTACCATCAGCACCAGTATATTGACCACCCAAGTAACTTACAGAGTTCCTATCTATACTAGTAGGTACAGAATCTACACGAGGTCCGTTCTTATCTGCTGCTCTTGCTGCAAATCCGTCACTAATCTCCTTACGCATAGCGTTACCCTCAGTATCTAAAGGGTTGAAAGGTTTATTAAAGTAGAACAGCCCATCAGTTGTAGATGGTAGAGCAGTAGGTGCGAACCTATCCGCATTGTAGTTACTACCGTACACTGAGGTAGGTACAGAATCTACACGAGGTCCACCCACTTGCTCAGATACACTGCTTAGTTGAGATGGATTAGTAATAGCACTACCATCTTTCCAACGCCATGTACCATTTTTCATGAAGCCACCGAAGCCTTTTATCTTTTGAATCTCTGGTAATGTAAAATCGCCCATATTAGTACCTTTTCTTTTTATATTTTAAAATTATACCATAAATCTGATCAATAACCAGATACATAATGTTTATCCATTAGTAATCTATTTCTACCACTAGTAAGCATTACGTACGATTTCTCATATATATCACCTACTTCAAATATACTTCCATACGGATCTGTATAAGAATTCCATATAGCTTCACTATTCTCAGGATTAAGTGTTTCAAGTTCTTTCTCTTGAGCACGTAGCTTATCTTCTTGAGCTTCTATACCTTCTGCAGGTGGAGCAATTACTGTAACATACGCAGTAAACAATGAATTAGTGAAACTAAGTAACGAGTTTATAATCATTGGTGTAGGTACATTAGCTAGATGTATTAATCCAAATGTAGGAACATCTATAGGAGGTAAAGCAGGTAACACAACAGGAGGAACATCTATAGGAGGAGTTGCACCTTTTGGCACACTTCCTTTAGCTACTGGAACAGGTTGGGCTGTGAACAGTTTTGACACTGTTAGTACAGCACCAACTATCTTAATAATCTGTGCTGTCTCTTCATCTACCCAACCAGCTTGTTGTGCAATCTCTCCACCTACCGCTATAAATGATCCAGCTGCTTGAAATCCTTGAAGTACTGTCATAGTTCCTTGTTGTGCTATCAGACTCTGTGTTGCACCTGCAACTCCAGTTATCATAGCTGCATAGCCTAAGTACTCTGCTGCAATACCTGCATATTGGGCAGCCATAGGACTACCATTCTCAGCCCAATACATAGCTAAACCTGTCATGACTAACGAACCAACTATTAGCACGATAGAGGCTGAAGCCCATCCAATACTTCCACCACCTGTAGGAATAGCTACAATAACTGCAATTATGATTATAATAATTACTAGTACAACTACAATAGCAATCTCCCACCATTCAGCAGGTTTTACATCATATCCTGGTCTTATACGAGATGAGAATGCTTTAGTAAACTTTTGAGGTAGTAGTGCGCTTATAGCGTCATACTTTATACGAACTACAGGATTAGTTGCTATATAAGAATTTACACCTGCAACCTCAACTGAGTAGTTTAAACCATCAGAAGAGTAAGGTGTTATGTAGTTAGCCATTCGTATAAGCTGTTTATTAATACTAAGTTCAGGATTCGCGTATCCTGATGCAAATAAACTTAGAAACTGAGTATTAAAGGGTCCTTGTTGCACTATGTTTAAGTCAGCTATCTTATCTTCTATGAGAGTTATTAGTGGAACAACTGATATATCAGAAGCATCTTTAATGCGTCTAAACTTGAACTCTACTTTAGCACCTACCATATATCTAGATGTGTTAGCTGAATCAGTATTACCTCTAACATAGTGGTGACGTTCTTCTACAGTTCTTTGTATAACTCTTAGCTGACGTTCAAATAAAACACCATTAGCATCCATCATAGCTATACCAGTAAGTCTATTAAACACTCCGTCAGCAAATGATACCTCAGTAGGATTATATCCTGAACATTTAGCTAGTATACCAGCATCTGTTATGTTAGGGTCTATTAGCGCTGTAGATAGAGGTTTATACTCTAGGTATGAAGTTATCCATCCATCTTTATCCCATAGCGGTGCATATGGAACGCCATTTGGATCTAGTACATCACCATCTTTGTATGGATCTGGATTTAAGTCAGTGTATGTAATAGGAGTTGTTGCAGGAACTACTTCACCATTAAGATTAGAGTTAAACGGGTCTACTCCTGTAGGATATACCTGTGGTGTAAACTGTCCTATATACTGAGTTATATCTGCTCTAGTAACTACAATCCCTCCAAGTAAGTCTGTTATATCTAGGTATAGAGCATTTAAACCTTTCTTATCTTGTTTCTCTATATCCTCTATTTTAATACCCAGTGTTCTATATAGACTTAAATGGGCAGCAGATCGTTGCATACCACCATCAAGTCTTTTCCACATCCATAATCTATCAAATGTGACCGTACCATCTGCGTGAGTAGTTGTAGGCCAGTGTCTAAGAACTAATGTCTTAAACTTCTGGGCCTGTGTATGCTTTATTATCATAGGACCTACAACGTCTCTAACTACATACATACTGTAACCTTACTCTACAGCAGCTTGTGAGAATACATCTTTAACAGTATTTCCTGTATGGTCTACAATACTTGCAGTAACCTGATATGTAACACCTGCAACTAAATCAGCAGACTTATTCGTAGGTAATACTGATGACCAAGTATTATCCATAAGAACTAGTCCTGGAGTACCTTGTACATCAGCTGCAATACCTGCAACATCTCTATAAACTACAGTAACACTTCTACCAGGACTAATACCAGTTACAGTACCAGACATAGTATGTCCAGCAGATACATCTAGTATACCTTGAGTAGTAAGACCTATATCTACAGATCCAGCTACTTGTACAACAGATGTATGACTAGTATTTAAGTAGTCTGCAGAAGCTATCCATCTATCTAGGTATGGTGCGTAACTACCAGTATATGATTCACTACTAACTAGTAATCCAACCATAGATGCAGAACTATTAACCATATGTTGTCTCTGATTATCATCAAATCCACGTTCTTGTCTAATAGCTACATTAGTTTGAGCTACAGTTAATCCAGTAGTATCAGCACCAACAATATCAAACTGGCCTGTAGTTGGATCAGCTGTATAGCTAACATTACCATTAGTTCTATATGAGTTAGAGTAAGTAGCATAAGTGTCTACCTTAGCTTTCTTAAGAGTCTCAACCTTAATACCATAATCAGTAAAACTATTAGATGGTACTATAATTTCAGATATAGCTGGAGTTGCAGTAAGACCGTACTCTCTACGTAAGTCTGCTTGTATCTGCCAACCTTTCATAACTAGTAAGTCTGTATCTTTATCCGCTTTAGCTATATCTGATTCAATCTTAGCTGCTTGTGCTGTAGTAAGCTTAGTATCTTCACGTAACTTAGTAAGTACATACTTAGAATCTCTATTTTCAGTAGCTATTTTAATAGCAGCTTCCATAGCGGTACTAGTTATACTTGTAGCAATACTAGATAGTGTTTGAGCAGTTACTGTAGCTTTCTCTTGATCAGTGAAAGTAGTAGTAGCGAACATATCTATTAGTGTTTCTTTTGTACGTATATAAACACTCCGAGAGCTTGTTGAAGCCTCCATTAGATCTTTGTATATAGATATTACATCTAAGTCTCCTACGAGCTCTGGGGTGTATGTTACTGTTGAATCTGTTGCCATTTTATTTCCTTAATTAATTTTGTACTGTATCGTAACTTGTCTTAATGTACATGCTTGTCATGAGACATGCGCTGATGCTAGCTATTTCTTTAGCTTTGCACTGGCTGGTGTTAGTGTGTTTGGGTCTAGTGCCATTTAATTTCCTTATCTAACCTGAATACTAGGTATTGTAATAGTCATATCGCCAACATTTCCGCTAGTTGTACCTGCGGCTGGCAAATAATATGTAACGTCACGAAATAGGCCAGTACCGTTAGTGTATGCATCAATTGTAACATTATTATGTGCTAGGAGCGTTAAGGTGCTGTAGTACTCCGAAGTAACTTTAAGTAAGATACCTTTAACATTGAAACTATACACTACTGCAGCAGGGTCTGTAGAAGAATAATATCGTAAATAAGCCACTTGCAGGTCGTCTACATATACATAAGTAGCTGTAGTAAAGCCTATCCATCCATAAGCGCTTCGGGCCTTTATCTCTACTTTAGTGTCATGTATGTATATAGATGCAGAAGTGTAAGGAGCCCAATCACCGTCTCCAGTACTATAGCAACGTAATACGCTGGTATCTGTAGCAATATTTAGCACTGGCGCCAACTGAACAGCTCTATTGGTAGAGGTCGATGTATAAGAGTCATATGAATACACATCATCAGTAATACTTAAGCTGCCAGACTGCACACTACCAGACTGTGTATAGCTATAGGTGGAGTAAGTCGAGTATATACTCGACTTACCAGGAAGTCTTACGTACCCATTAATATCCTCTATAAGTGCACCAGTAGTATTATCGTGTGCGAAGTTAGCCTCATACGCCGCAGGAATAGTAGCAAGTGTGTAGAACTTCCAGTTAGTTAAATCACCTGTTGAGCTGTAATCTATCCAACTACTCTTTATAACAGACCCTTCAATATTTACACCTCTTATTACAGCACCTTCAATAGTGCCTCCATTGATAAGTGGAGCTGCCAACGAGCTGCCAACTATGATTCTATCAGCATTTAAGCTGTTAGTAGTAATCTTACCGCCATCAATAGAAGTACTTCCACCATCTATACCTAAACCTTCAAACCTTACATCACCAGTAAATTTTAATTTACCAGTAGTAGTATCTACAGCTATAGGAGTGTACCCAGTAGTAGAGCCTTGTACTTCAAACTTATCCGCTTGAATTTTAAATTCACTAGCTATATTACTACCATCACCGAAACTCCAACCAGTAACACTTCCATCAGGGGCTGTTATCAGTTTACTTGCACCTGCACTCCATGTTAATGCCTGAGTTGAGTCTACTTCTATAGCTGTAAACCTAGCATTAGCTAAATCCACCTCAGTTTGTGCTGCAGTAATTAAAGTTTGTTCTGCTGGAGTTAATACCCCATCAGATATAGCTAATGTTACTACTCTTGAGTATTCCTTATACGCATCTGAAACTGCTTCAATAGCTGCTATCCGATCAGCTTCTTCAGCAGTAATAAGGCCATCTAAATTTGTCTCTGCTGAAACCCTAATTGCTGTCTCAGCTAAAGCAGCGGCTTGGACTGCTAAGACATCAGCAACCCTAGCTGACTCTTCCGTAGAGATAGCACCATCTAGTGTTATAATATCTAAGAGTGTTTGTACTGTTTGTGTATTAGTAGTATCTAACCACGTATCGACACCGTTCCAGGACTTTGTTACTCCATCTATAGTGTTTATCCAAAGATCTCCAATATTGCCTATCACTTCTTGCGCTGTCCAAGCTGCTACTATAATAGCTATTTGTGAGGCTGTTTTTAGGTAAACAGTTGCTTTACCATCAGCACTAGCTTGTGCAGCTGCTGCACTCTGTAAAGCCTGTAATGCAATAGCATCTGTTATAGCTACCCAAGTAAATGTAACACCTTGATCTGGTATATCTGCAATATCTAGTTGTGCATATCTATAGCCAAATCCAGTATCAATGTCATAGTAAATATCACCTAAGTGTGCAGTCTTCTCTAAGTCATTTGCATTGGTATTATCTAAGGTTACCCAATCTGATTCAGGTAGTACTAGTTTATACACTGCTTCCCATCTAAGTATATCATCATATACCTCAGTAGTAAGATCTGTATTGAGTTCATCAGTATCTAGGAACTTGTACATTTGATCAGTAATTAAGTCGAATACTAACGCATTTGTAATTAGTTCTGCGCCTGTATCAGCGCTATCAGATAATAATGCAGGTGTTGTATCATCACTAGAATATCCAGGGGATCCTGAATAAAACCATGTAGAAATACTACCATCAACTTGGTTCTGTAAATCGGTAATAGAAGCTGTTAAAGCGGTCTCTATAGCTGCGAGGTTTGCAGGGATAGTAGTTACAATAGCATAATCATGACTTGTGACTGTAGCAGTAGTAGCACCTAGTGTAGCAGATACTAAATCAACATCTTCTGCATAAGCCAGATTCGCAGTAGCATAAGCAGAAGTAATACTTGTTATATACGCATCAACATTACCACCAAACGTAGCACCTATCTGATTAACAGCAATTGCAGTAGCTTCAGCATCTGTGACTTTAGTAGCAACTACAGCTAAATCTATAGCTCTATTAGCACCTACTTCACTTACTACTGAATCTATTCTAGAGTTGATTGATGTGTTAGTTGTATTGATTGCACTTATGTTTTGTGTTACACCAACTTCTAGCTGGTCTATTAGTGTCTGCATAGGACCTATAATATTAGCAATACTTCCACCAGCTTGTATCTCTGCATCTATAGCAGCTGTAAGCCATGTAGGAATAGTACCATTAAGTTTACCACCTGCAAATAATCCACCACTAGATAGTGTGTACTCAGCAGGATTAACTTCCATATAAGCACTATTTTCAGTACTAACTACAGGATTAATATTATCTACTAGTTCTATGGTATCACTAGTTAGTTTTGTACTGTCAGTACTTACTTCAATCATTGTTCATATCCGACAGATTCGACAGATCCGACAGGTACTATATAAACCTTATCTATAGTTGTAACTCTATCTTCAATAGCAGCATCTACAAATGTGATAGATACTACTCCTTGGTACCCTGGTTTAAGGTAATACCCGTCTACTTTCTCGCCTCTAGCTATCTCTAGTCCATCCGTATAGTCAGAAGTTAGTGAAAACTTAACTACACCATCTAAAGGATTACCTTGAACTACACCAATGATAGAATTACTATACTTCACCATTGTATCCCAATCTATAAGTTCAAAAGTACATGCAGCTAAACCTGCACCATCTGTAAGGTCTTGAGGTAGGAATGAGTCTTTAGCTATAACTCTAACAGTAAATTCGTACGGTTTACCTTTCGGTATTCTAAATTCAGCCACAGCAGTTCCTTTTTTAATATTATAACAGAACACTCTTAGAAAGAGTGCTCTATATACTATTTAATTCCTGGATTCTCATCGATGATCATAACATTATACCTAGCAGTTGTACGAGCTACTTTATTACCAGTAGGACGTTTAGTCAACGCATGCTTCTCATCTACCATCTGAACCATTGTTTTAGCTCTAATAGCTTCAACTACAGCAGCTGGAACGAGTTGTTCTTTATCTTTTTGAGTGATACACCCAATCTTAAAATACTTGTTTACAATGTTCGTTACAATAGTTGGATCATTCTGTTGTGTTGCATCTAAGTCTTTTACTATAACTAGCATAGGTTTCTTAGCTTCAGTTTCTAGATCAATAACAGACTTATTAGGTCCTACGGACTTAGTTGTCTTTACAGTTTCATCTTTCTCTTCGAGAAATAACTCTACTTTTAGTTTAAGCTTTTCAAAACCTATGTTTGTACTATACTTAACACCTAATAAATCTGCTTTCTTTTTTAAGTCTGCGAACAATTTATCATTTTTTGTCGTATCAACTTTGTTGTCTACTTTTATATCTTCTGACATTTGATTTCCTCTATGATTTTAATATGTGAGGGGACAGCTCCCCTCAAGCGTTACTAGAATTTAGTTGCGTGGACAATTCTAGCCATTTTTTCTGGCTCTAGTGTAATTGAACCTGCGAAGAAGTTGAAAGAGTAAATACCCTGTAAACCATGTGGATCTTCGTAAGTTGCTTGACCAGGCTTCTTAGATAAGAAGTTAATCTTTTTATTACCTTGTAAACCAACAGTTGCAAAAGCACCTTTAGTAACATAGATAATTGGAAGACCATCGTAGTAAGTTCCAGCACCAGACTGACCACGTGCAGTTGCTTGAGCACCTGTTAAAGTAGTAGATTTGAACCCACCAAGAGGATTAGCACCAACAACAGCACCACAACCATCATATCTCATCATACGTTGAGCTTGAATAAATCTAGTTGAGTGAACAGCACCAACTTCGTTCTTAGCAAGGTTACCAGCTGCAGCATACATTCTAGCAGGAACAAAAGCTTTCTGAGAGAAATCATCTTGTAAACCATTAAGTGTACGAACAGTCTCACGACCACAGTATGCAAAGTAAGAAGCGTTAACTGGAACAGTTCCAACGTTACGTGAACCATCAATAATAGATGTATTCATCTTAGCATAGTTAGCTTCAAGTGAATCTTCAACATTAAGAATTGTTTCATACTCAAGTGCAGTTTCATTTCCAGCAACAGTTGTATCATCAATACCAGATACAGTTAATAGAGATGTAGCAACACCACCATAAACTTCAATACCACAAGCACCTAAAAGTTCTTTCTGTAGGTAGTCATCATATAACTCTGCAGCTAATTCACCCATTTTTTCGTAATACTGAGATTCCATCTTAGCATCTGAAAATTTATCAACTTCATCAGTGTATTCTAAGAATGCACCCATTCTAGTTAATGTACCTTCTTTAGTGATACGAGTAACACCAACACGGTTAACACGACCAGCACCTTCAGAAAGAAGTGGAAGACCATTAGTTACATCTACAACAGAACGACTTGAACCATATAGGTTACCGTTAGCGTTTGGAGCTTGTTTTACACCAGTAGAATCTAGTCCCTGATCGTTAACATTCGCGTCATCTAAGATGTATAAAGTTTTGTGAACTTTAAGAGTCTTACCATGTTGCATTGGAAGTGTACGTGAATCACATAGTTGTTCAAAGATAATATCTCTTTTCGCAGTACGAATACCTTTTTCGATTAGAGCGTCAACTCTTACGTTTGCACCATTTGTACTTGTTGAAGTACCATTTCCATAAACTTGAGAAGCCATTTTTTAAATCCTTCGCTTATTTCTAAGCTTTTTCGAGAAATGCGTCTAATTCAGCATCACTCATTGCAGCAAAATCTAGTGGTTGAACACCAGCTTTATTGCCTCCAGTCGGAGATGCAGCTTTCTTTTTCGCTTTATTGTTCACTTTAGGTTTAGGTTTCGACGTGGTCTGTTTAGTTTCATTGAACTTTTCAAACTCTTCTACTTTCTTACCTCTTGCTTCCATATAAATATCAAAATCAGCTCTTGTGTCTCCAGACAACTTCATCTTTTCTGCCATTGGTGAAACTAAGTCAAACATAGACTTTCCATCTTTTTCCATCGGTGTCATTTCGTCATGAAGACTCTTGATCATAGATGGATCTTCTAGGAATTTAGCTCTACTTGTCTCATCCCATCCGTTAAGTAGCAATTCTTGCACTTGTGGGAATATTGGGCTATCACCAATTTCACCGATAACCTCATCGTACTTTACTTCAAAGTCACTTACCGAGTGATCCTTAGCAGCTTCAATTTCAGCATCTGTGTCAATATCTAGTGGATCGATTTTACTCTCTTTCAACAGTCTTGCAATAACTGCCTTAGGGTTAGCTTTATACTCTGCTGCTAAATTAACAGCATCCATTAGATTAACTTCTGCTTTCTCAGCTGCCATAATAGTTTTCTTATGACCTGCAATAGCTTGAAACTTTTGTTGTGCACCAACTCCAGCACTTGCCATTTTATACAACTCTTGAATACTATCTATAGGATACTCTTTACCATTAGCTTTTAATGGTTGGAACTCCGTAGCAGTTTTTGAGTTATTATCATCTGAATCACTACCCTTATCTTCATCATCGTCTGTGTCTTCTTCATCAGCCTCGTCAGCATCATCAGAAGTTTCCGGATCACTATCATCAGTTTGGTCTTCATCAGTTGAATCATCCCCTGAGTCCTCATCCAACTCCGCAGACTGATCGACATCAGTATCTACTTCATCTTCCGCTGGTTGCTCAGTAGAATCTTCGATTATCGGACTCACATGACTTTCGTCAACGCCACTATCTGAACCTACTTCTTGTGTAGGTTCACTACCCATAATTGCTGCATCTAGGTCTGCGTCAGACATACCTTCATAATCAATAGACATAACTATATCTCTTCGGCAACTATAGGGTCACCTGTAATATCATCATATTCTGTTGTCTTAGTTGCATCAACTCTTTCACGTTCTTCAGCGTCTAAGCTAAATTGAACCTGATTACCTAATGCTATTGCACTATTCATATACACATGTAAATGGCCAATTGCTCTTGTCTTCTCACTAACTATACGCTGTTCAGTCTCATCTTGCATTTCATCATCAACGATTGCAAGTGTAAGTCTCATAGCCTCAGCTTTGAAGTACCCTTCATCAAACACAGTTTTATAATCTGGGTTATCGAACAATCTTCCGATTGCGTCTCTTAGTTCTAAAGCTTTATCAGCTTGTTCAGTTGTCATTGTCATAGTATTTCCTCTACTTTGTTGATCCTTAGATCATTAGATTTCATATCTTACATTGGTCTATATTAACAGTACCTATATTCGATGCTGCTATTATACCATACTTTATATCTGACTTGCGTTAAACACGTCAGATTTAGATGCATTCAAGAATAATCTATTATGCTCTTCAGTTGATAATCCACTTCCACTATTAACAGTTCTTAGTGTTGAAACTACTGACCTATTAATAATTAGATTTACCGCCTGCCCAGGAACTGAGGATATAACTGGTAACATTGGGTCTTTACCATATAGAGAACCATTAACAATAATAGACACACCGTCAGAGCTTGGAGGTATTCCAACCCAACCAAGGTCATTACGAAGGAACACATAGTTACCAACAGCTTCACCACCACCAATATCATTACCCCCAGTAACCTCAAGAGCTCTACTATACTTCAGGTTATCACCTTCCGCAGCCCAGTCCACATAAGCAGTCCACAGCGCTTCAGGAGTAAACGTTACAAAATTGTTGTCATCGACAGTATCGTCAATAATCTTAATAGTTTTTGCAACACCGTCGAATATAAACATAAGTATCCTTTTTATTGAAGTAGTAGTAGCCTCCGGAGAGACTACTGTATTACAATTGAGATTATACCGAAAAGATATTAAGTATAAGCTCTATCCGCTTCCGCAACCAGCCCAAGACTGATACCTTTTGACTTAGTAAGAACACCAGTAGCAACAGCAAACTTAGAACTGTTGGGACGAATCCCGACCAACGTAACTGCTTTATCAGTAGCAGCAGAACCTCCTACAGCATCATTATCGAAGTCAAAAGTAAATCCAATTTCCTCTGAAGTAATCACACCTGTAATAGGTAACCCACTAGCGTCATTTACTGTAATCGCACCAGCTTCACCGTAGTCATTACCAGCTCCGTCTGGGCTAGTGTACATCATTCTATAACTAGACCCTGCTCCAACCATGATAGTGTTAAAGCTCATAATACCTGCCGACTCAAACGGGTTCTCTCTGAATATCCCACTTGTATCTTTAAACTTTATTCTATTGCTATCTGCATTTTGAATATTGTCTACATACACACCAATAGTAGTCTCTAATGTAGAGCCAACAAAACCGGCAAGTAATGCTGCAGTTTTTCCGACAACTGTACCAGCACCGATGTCAATATCTGATGATTGTCTAAGTAGGTACTGCAACTTAGTGTAGATTTGCTCTAGAGTAGCTCCATTACCATTTACTATTACATCATAGTTATAGTCTACTCCACCAACATCTCTAGTTTGGTCAACCGCAAAATACTCTACTGTGATACCATCATAAGGAGCATTAGTCATTTCGGTGTCTAAGTCGCTTATCTTTAAATCATCTTCATTACTTAGTAGCATATTAACGATATAAGCACCTGTAGCTATCTTACCTGTATCTGCTAGTACTGAATCTGAATACTTTTTACCCTGCTCTCTAGCAAACGTTTTAAAGTATACTCTCTTGTCAAAATCACCGTTACTAGCATCACCGTAAACTTGGATACCTTCATTTGCTTGGCCATCAAACGTAAAGTTTGTAGGAGCATCACTAGTGTCAGCTATATAGTAAGGTTGAGAACTAAGGCCTAAAGCACCAAGTCCAACGATACCAGCGTATACTCTTTCTAGTCCACCAGAAGAGTTGTACTCTTCCCAACCACCATCACGAACCATCTGTCTAGTAGTGTCATTTAACCACTTCCATCCATTAGCATTACCACCGGCATCAATACCAATTAGGTACTGTCCTGAAAGTGCATCTAGTGCATTGAATGGGAATGGGTTATTTTGGTACTCTGAAGTACTCCATAAATCTACAAACTTAGAATAGATTGCTTGAAACGCCACACCATCTTTTGGATTCAAATTCCCAGCCTCAACTAGCTCTATCGTTCTGTTTGGCTTATCTATGATAAGATTCGTACCTACATTTAAGAGGGTTCTACTTGTTATCTTACTCATCTATGATAGTACCTGTGTACTTTCCATCTGTTGTTGCTGTTATTTGTTCTATCATACATAATTCCTGTCTACTAGTTGTGTTATCGGTAAGTTAGCACTAGTTGAACCTAGTGTGTATCCATACTGATACAAAGTTATATACCCCTGCTTAATAACTCCTATATCTATATCTATCAATGTAGAATAGGTATAGTTGAATGAAGTACCCCCTTGGGCTACGCTTGCTAATACTGTTTGAGTACCAGCTTCTAATATAACTACATCACTACCAATCTGTAATCCAGTTAATGTTAGTTTAGTTTCTGGTGCTTGTATATCAACAATAGCTCCAGCAGTTATATAAGTCATCCTTGCTACATTAGTGATTATAGTTACTGTTCCAGTTGTTGCTGTTACATTTATATCTTGTGTGTTGTTGCTAAAAGTAGCATCATTTAACTCATATGTTCCAGCCGTATCTATTTCTACTCCATAGGTGTTATTACTGTAACTACCACCATTAATAAATCCATCAAACAACACACCACCACTTCCTGTATGTCCTGTAATAATACAGTTTGTAAGTGTTGCTCCACCACTTATCTGTCCACACCCAGTAAATCTTACACCAGTAATTGTTTCGCCAATTTGAAAAGTAGGATTGTAGTTTGCAATAGTTGAACCCTCTAAACCTACAGTAGCAGTACCACCAGTTTTTAAGAAGTTACCTTTATCACTCGTCAGCAGACTCGCTACACTACCTTTTGCATCAGTAAAGTCCAATCCAAATACACTGCTATCTCCATCAACATTATATATAAAGTTTCCTACACCATCTGCTTGTGGTGGGAATCCTAGTGCTTGGTTTGATGAACCCATGTAACAAGAAAATCTTATAGTTTTTGATGCTACAAGCATTGTTGGTGTATATGCTTTTAGCCCCTCTGTAAATCTCTGTCCGTTTAGTGTTTCTTCAACTGCTAAGAACTTCTCTATGTCAAGAAGAGGCACACCAAAGCTTTCACCCCCACCTCTTACTGTTTGTAAGTCTAGTGTATATTGGTCGTACATATGCATAGTATCTCTACTTGTGTCACTTGTAGTTTCTAACATAAACCCAATATATTTTATTGCATTGCTATTAAAGCTTGGTGTTTGGTACTTTGGAGTATCAGTAGAATTTAAATCAAATGTTCTAAACTCTGGTGTATCGTACTGAAACCCTGCTGCTATCTTATTGTTTATAATCCATATCTTCCAGTTATTTGAGCTATCAATCGCACAGAAGTATGTCTTTGCTGCATTACCATTATAGTGTCTTGACCATATTGCCAGTGCTTCACTTGAATAGTCTATCGGTGTAACCCACGACTTAAATGAGCCTAAGTAGTTTGCTTTCCACCCAGCTTGATTGCTCTGTGTACCTCTTGTTATTAAATTAGTGTCGCCCTCAGTGTAAGTAAAGCTTCTATCTACCATGTGATAAGGTGCTAATGTTGGACTTGCTGTACCTACTGAGAATGTCTGAACCACTCCATCTTCTCTTCTTTCTGCATGAGATATTAGTTGATACCAGTATCCCTCAGTTTTACTGTCCATTACATCATGGTCTTTTACAAAGTATATACCATCACTAATCCCTATTCCTGTACATCCACTAATCTTAAGTGTTTCGTATGTATTTAGTTTTATGTCTGACTTGACATAGTTGGTTACGTCACCCTGATAACTTGTACCTGTACTGTATATTAAAGCACTTGCTGTACTCGTAGAACCAACTACAGTAGAATTATTTGCTTGTAGTCCTCCATTGTAGTCATATACCATTAGGTATCCTCTACCACCTGTACTCGTTGAATATACTCTTATCCAACCGAGCTTACCAGTGCTACCATCTCCAAAGGTTACAGTTTCCCCTATGACTCCATTATCTAGCCAGTCTGTACCACCGTTATCAATTCTGAATACCCATTGTGGAGTTGTAGCTATCATCTCTAAATTTGGTGTTTGATTAACTCTTGCTATTCCAGTCTTTGGGTCTATTCCGCTTGCGTATATTGCTTCCATCCAAGTATCATCACTTGTGTTATCAGCATCTATTTTTACTAATGAATTTGATGGTGTTATTTGTAGAGGTACTATCACATTGGCTGGGTCATCTCTAAACAATACACCTATCGCTGCTGTTTGGTCACTTGGTACTGTATCTTCAAATGCTCCCATTGAACCAGCTCCACTTGATATACCTTGATACATTTTAACATCTGTTGCTAAATATAATCCTGCTCTACCATGAGAACCAGTTGTTATTGTATCAGCATCTGAGCTACCTACATACAATGCTAACTGGTCTGCTGCTGTTGCTACTAAATCAGGATATGATACTTGTGTATTTGCACCAGCTGTATAGTATGAAGTACCTGCATCTATAAATGGGTCTGTTGGATGTACTCCCCTGATTGCT
>Ga0257127_1001266_pt1 | contig 18352 bp, 23 predicted proteins | sample SI060_135mmetaG_FD_190152 | JGI IMG/M metagenome (GOLD analysis project Ga0257127, IMG submission 190152) | Marine microbial communities from Saanich Inlet, British Columbia, Canada - SI060_135m | ecosystem: Environmental > Aquatic > Marine > Inlet | place: Canada: British Columbia | collected... | reverse complement strand
AGACCTACTCGTAAGCGAGCTGTTTATACCAGTGTCGCAAGACGTGCCAAGCGAATGTTAAGAAAATTTGGCCATCATGTAGGTAAGTAAATAATAAAATTTTAACTATTATATTAAAATTTTATTTAAGCCACAGAGGCAAATCTGCGCCCAATTTTGGATCCTCGGGTTTTTTATTATAACGACTAAATACAAGTCTAAGATTATTGAGTAATGCGACGGTTCCTGCAACGGCAACTAATTTATCAATAGTATTCATACATTTACTATCTCTAATAAACGAATATCCCAATGCGGTCATAGATGCTGTAAGCGTTGTTGAATCTCTGATTGCTTTTCTAAACTGGCAATCTTCTTGATACCTTTTTAATATTTTATTAAGTAATTGTATCTCTCCGCCGTCAAATAATTTAATTACAGCAATAGATATATCTGACCCTTGTTTGAGATATTCTTGCAATTTCTCTAATGTAGCTTCAAAACTATCAACCGACGCTCCACTCCCAGTTGCTCCAATTAGGCCAGGTTCTGTGACACTCTCATAATCTTGTCTACTTGGCATATTTATACTATATACCAATATTTTTTTTACGCGTTGCTGGGAAGTGGAGATAAGCAAAGTTTAATTTCTCCTAAAGATGCTACATAATACTTTACCACCAAAGGTAAGTCATTTTCTAAATACATTTCTATTTGACTACATAAATTAGTACATTTAATAAAATAGCCTAAATTCTTCAAAGAAAATTCGCCCTGAATAATCTTGGAAGAATCCTGTTTTTGTATGAATTCCATACCACCATCGCTTTCTGCTCGACATACCTCTGCCGATGCGAATTGTCCCTCACACTTAAAATATAATTCATTTCCAACTGATTTTATTTCCAGTCTATCCGAAATACAGGACAGATCACGAATAATCTTTTGAAAGTCAGATGAAGGTAAATTGATAACGGATGAAAAGGTTACATTGGGTTCTACTAAATCTTCCGAATCGGGTTCAATAAGGCGCAATTTCTGCGTTTTACATTGCTTAATATCCCCATTTTCGAATTTAAGTCCTAAATAAGATACCACTCCATCATAATAATCCTTTTCTTCTATATACAGAGTAAGTGTATCGTCATTGTCTATTGAATTAATCAACTTGAATAGGTGAAACATATTGACACCAATCAAAATTTTCTCCTCTTTGCAATCATAGTATTCGAAATTTTCTGCATCCAATCGACAGTGCGCCAACATTGTATGAGACTTGTCCATATTAATAATACGTATTCCATCTTTTCGAAAAGAAATATTCGTCTCAATTAATATATCTTTTAGCGCGGTCATCAGTGTTCTAAATGGCGCAATTTGAACTGTTTTAATTGTTAATACATTTCCAGCAGAAGGATCCATTATATAATTAATTTATCAACGAAACGCTTTAAATCATTATATAAAATTGTAATTAAACGCACCTACTCTGAATTTAACATATAATTGATTCAAAATAAAAATAATATGATAGAATAGAATATTATGGAAAACGATTGTGTTGCTGAAAACAATTGCGACGTGGAAAACGATTGTGTTGCTGAAAACAATATGCATAAAGACGTTATTGAAATCAAAGAGAAATATATTACATATTATAATATATGTGATATATTTTCAGACGACGCTAAAGAAATATACGACTGTTGTATTAGTATGAAAAATAATTGTGAACTCAAGTATGGTAAAATACTATTTAACACATATTATAATCAATATACGAAAGATGTGCCTGGATTTTATTCTCCTAAAATTCCCAATATGGTTCGACAATTTACATACAAAGGAAATGATATTTGGACTTTAGTAAAAACGGCTTCCATGTATAAAGAACAAGCATTACATTGTAGAAATCAAGAATCGCGTAATTCAACCATGCGGTTTTATGAAAAATATAAGGCTGCTGCCATTTTTAAATACGGAGAAACGGCTTTTCACGATACTTGTCATAAAATAGACTCTGAAAAACCTACTCTATGAAGTATTAATTTTGTAATACAATATAATTTTGAAATTATAAATAATATAAAAAATGCAATAAAAAATATATCTATAGCTTTATTTTTATTCATCACCATTCGTTATATTTATGTGGTAATGATTTTTTATATTGTTTACAATATTGTTATGGTAAGAATTATAACATTATTTAATCGAATATTTTATACACACTAATATACATTCCGAATAAGATTAGTCCCATTGCAGCATAATCGTCTATGGTAGTAGGCATTTTTAGTAAAAACGCGTTGGTTGCAATTTGTCCTAAAAAGTCAAAAACGAATGAACTGAGGTTTACTTGCGCGGCAGATAATATTAGGTTGCCAATTCTATTTGCTGGTATTAAGAACATCCATTCAATGGTTGCCCAAAATTCAGACATGGCCAACTTTTTCGCGAATCCACTTCCCTTCATAAAGTCTGTATTATTTATGAAAAAGGCTAAATCCATGGTAATGGCTACCATTATATTTAGAAATAGCCAAAATATAAATTGCTTCAAAGAAAACGGATTTTTTTTCATCGTATTAATATTATATGATATTATATATAATGGATAAGGTGTATTATTATTTTCTGTATTTTATAACATTCGTAATAGGTCAGGGTTTTTCCATGTGGGGGCAATATTTTACCCTAAAATATCCTAATATGACCATGGTGCAAGCATTTAAAGCAGCCATTCCTTTTGCTTGGGCCGATTGGTTTTTTATAACAATTGCAGTGGGTATCGCAAAGACACAAAAACTCTTTACTGGAACCCAGACAATTTTCATATTAATTATTACTCAATTTATTATGGTTCTTCTTATTAATAACTTATTTTTAAAGCAAGCGATTAGCAGAAGTGATTATGTATGTTTTGTGATTATTATGGCAGCCTTTTACGTGAGTTATACTAATGTAGTTTCTCGCATAACGGGAACACCTGTACCTGAAAAAGTATTAGAAGCGACTGGTAGATCTAAAAAGAAGCCATCGAAAGATAAAAAGAACAAGGGAAATAAAGATAAAAAACATCAAAAGGAAGATATGTAAAATGAATATTAGTATTAATAATATTCAGTTTATTTAATTAATTAATTAATTGCAATCCAAATTTAAAAATTTCGTGGTATTGGTTTTAACGCCAAATAATATATGACATATTATACCAGCAAGGAAGCAAAATATTGTTGTTAATTCAGTAGGAACATGTGTTATATATGAGATAAAAAACGCCAATATAATGGTCATAATATAATCGACCATTGCTACATTCATGAATCGAATGCTGTGGACGCCCGTATTCGGTTTTCCGAATATATTACTATATTTTGAAAATGGGCATGTTGTCATTTATTATATATTATTATTTTTATAATGAATCTATAATTATTTTTATAATGAATCTATACTTCTGGTTTATAACTTCTTCCGTTTTGGCACACGTCGGGTTCCCTTTCCGCGCATTTTCTTGGCTAATTTCAAGGCACGACTATTTTTCTTGCATCCTTTTTCTAATATATGATAATCTATTGCTGAACTTTTTCCACCAGTAATCGAGCTGGCAAGGCGTGCACGCCCCCACGAAGTAGCTGTCTGATTCGGTCGACTTCCTGAACTATAATAGGCTCCTTGTCCTTTTCTCTCAATCTCTCTAAGAGATTTAAATGAACACTTTGTTTTTTTAGCTAAAGCAATGGATGGCTTGATAGAATCAATGTCATACATCTTCTTTGCTCGTTCGACATGACTACTTTTCTTATTTTTAAAAGATGCAACTTTTTTACGAGTATGATACTTTTTATTCTTGTACATGCGCTTCGATTTCTGAAGTTGCTTATATTGCTTGGCAACATCGGATTTCGACAATTGTTTCGGTATATATCTTTTTGGATATGACTTTGCCATTGTTATAGAGTGAGAATTGAATTAAATTTAAAATTAAATTTAAAATTAAAATTAAAATTATATTAAGGAAATATATATAAACATAACTGCTTATTGTATTAATAAATGTCGTCCGATTTTAAGCAAACTATATATACAAAAATAGACTCCATACTCGATGATTACAAAGATAATCCGGATATGTTGTTAAAAATGGAAGACTATATTATGAATCAATTACCGAATATGCTACGAAATGTAAATAATACGCAACTTGAGCGAGAAACACGCAAAAATATTCTGGATGAAAAAAGCCACGAGTTCATGGAATCGTTTATTAAGAAATCGCACTATTATTATTGCACCACTACAGAGATCTTTTTTGAATACAGGGATGGGAATTACAATTGTATAAGAGAGGATAGTATCATATGTAATATTTTGAATGCAATCACATGTAATAAAGTGCTTTTACCTTGGAAATATAAGATAAAGACGTCTTTGATGAAGCGAATTAAAGAGCGCGACATTTTTTCAAGTACGCCCAATACAGAAACGATCCAGGGCGTGTTGTCTATTTTTGAGCAATATTTTAAAATGAATAAAGAGACTGCCAAGTATTTTCTTACTATAGTGGGCGATATAATGTTCAAAAAAAATGCACTTATTTATTTTATTAGTAGCGACATAAAGAATCTTCTTAAGGAGTTAAATAACAATGGATATTTACTTTTTGGAACACCTTCTATAACGAATCACTTCAAGTTCAAGTATCATGAACATAACTATAACGACTGTCGCCTATTAAATTATCGCGGTTCACTGTCAGAAGAGCTGGTTAAAACTGGATTGAAACACAATATTATTAATTTATTGTTGGTCGCTTGCTATTTTTCGAATAAATATGAATCGGCGGATAATTTCGTACAAGATTTTTGCAAAGATTTTGCCATAAGGGATCATGCGCTTTATCTTAAAAACAACAAGGAAGATGCAATTATACAAGATTTTATGAGTGAAATGACGGAGGAAAGTAATGAAAGTAATATCCAATGGAAAGATATTCATTACTTGTGGAAATTATACAATGATAAACACAACTATCCGAACATTATGTTTCTTGGTCCATTGAAAGAACAATTGAAAGAACGATTCGGAGAGAAATATAATAATGAATGTGAATTATTTACCAATATAACCAGTTCCTATTTACCAGATGTTATTAAATTTTCTGATTTTTGGCAAAATAATATTTACGATAGTGAAGACCAATTGGAATATGAAATCGATGAAATTTATAATTTATTTCAATCATCTCATAAAAGCAATACTATGACAGAAGACAAGTTGTTAGGACTTATTAAACATTATTATCCGGATGTAATTATTGAAGACGGCAAGTATTTTTTGAATATAGGCTGTCATTTATGGGATAAAAAAAAGGAGGCGCAAGATTATTTATGCGAGCAAAATATTGTATTATCAACAAACACATGTGTAGATGATTTTTATGAATCATATAAAACACATACTATGAATCCTAAAAAAAGACTTAGTAAACATTATTTCGAAAAATTTATTAATGAACATATTTAAATCTTGGTATATGCAATAGTTTATTAAAAGTCCATATTTTCCACAATCTCTCTTCGTGGGTCATCTCGATCAAACATGTCTTCAATGATTTCATGTCGAAGTGTAAACGCAGTCATATCATATTCTGGTAGAGTTCTACCATAAAATCCATATAAAACCCCATCTTTATCGTAAAATAAATTATGACCTACCATTCCCCATGAACTGCTTCCATAATGACAAACACTTGGTGTTTTTTTTTCAGTAATAAATTTAAAAATTATATTTCGCGCTTGATCCATTTCAATTAATTGTATGTTGCGGGGAAGACTTGGATAGGGATAAACTTGATCATTTTCTTTTTTCTGTTGAAACTCTTTTTCAACGAAATCGATAAAATCTCCCCGGTCTTCCATTTTTTCGGAAATAACCGGACTATCATTAAGTGATGATTCTTGAGCCGTTTCTATTTCAGTACTACATGTTAGCTGTGTAATAGACGTTAGTTGTGTAATAGAAAATAAATCACAGTAGTTCATTTATATAATAATAAAAAATAATTTTATGATTCATTTTTATTATTATATAGGTTTTTAACCAACAACATTGTACATATTATTATCAATATTATTAATCATGTTATTATTAATATTTACGTTGTTGTTATTGTTATTTACGTTGTTATTATTTACGTTATTAATAAGGTTATTAAAGTTGTTATTATTATCAAAATCATGAATCATGTTGTTATTAAAATTTAACAATTCTTCTTGAATAATATTTTCGTTATTAAAATTATTTTGCATCATGATTAATAATTCTACCATATCTTCATGGTTTAAAGCAGGTACATTCATATTATTTTCTTGCATATTCAAGTCATGTTGAACGTCTTGCATAGCTACTCCGTCTTGCATCTGAACTCCGTCTTGCATCTGAACTCCGTCTTGCATAGCTACTCCGTCTTGCATCTGACCGGCGTGCATGTGAAGGTCTTGCATGTGAAGGTCTTGCATGTGAAGGTCTTGCATGTGAGGACCATTCATAAAAGGTATAAAATCTTGCTCCTGTATTAATAAATCTTGGCGACACATTGGACAACTATTATGAGATCGACTATGACGAATAAAGCACTGTGTACAAAATTCATGACCACAATCGGTTATAGTTTTACCACGATCTCCCAAAACATTATAGCATATTGGACATTCATCGTCGTCTTCTTCAATATGCTCCGCTTCGATATGCTCCGCTTCGATGTGCTCCGCTTCGATATGCTCCGCTTCGATATGCTCCACTTCGATGTGCTCTTCGTCAGAATTATAGTCTCTCCATATTTTCAACAATTTACATATTATTTGAATCCGAGGCAAGGATGTTTTAATATCATGTAAAGAAGCGATACGCTTTAGTACACGGTGTTGCATAACTCGGAAGTCTGGTTCAACATCCGCGTATATAATATCTTTTAAATGTAAATCCTTATCACATTCTGTAATCTTATGCCCCAACCCATTACAATACGAACAATACATGTTTATTTCTGTCTTATATTTACTTACAATAAATCTATATTGCTATTATCATTTTTAAATATAATATTTAAAATATAACATAAAGTTTAACAATGTATGGATGTATGTATGACGATAATATGATCCTGGATTTTTTTAAAATGAAATTAATTATGAACCGTGATAACTCATCAAATGTGGTAGAGACTGCTTTTACCATGATTATGATTATGGCAATTCCATATATTATTGAACAATTAAAAAAGATAAGTTTATCTTGGAACGATTTTACACTCCGAAAAAAAAATATATTGGTAATTGAAGGAAAGCGAGCATTAAAATCTCAGACATGGTGTTTTAAGTATAGAAACTTATTTTCAGACGAATTTCGCGCTATTTGGCATCATATTAATATGAAAAATAAATTCGAGGGCATATACAATATTAAATCTATATATGGAGACGATGAAGATGAATATGGTGAAAATAATGACGACATAGGTGAAAGAAATAAACAAATGTATATTATTAATCAAAAAAGTACGTTTCATTTAACAGAAGATATATTATGTTATATACATTCATCTGACAACAGTGAACAATCTGATAAAATTATTGAAGTACAGGGTCCAATCGATACTATTTCTATTGAACTATTTTCATATACAAAAAATGTGTATAATTTAAAAGAGTTTGTTGATAAAACGACTGAATTATATTTAGATGGCCTCGAAAAAAAACGCAATGGTAAAAAATTTATTTATACGTTGGACCAACATATTTCGGAAGATACAACCGTAAATAAATGGCACGAGCGCGAGTTTTTGAGTAATCGAACATTTGATAATATGTTTTTTCCACAGAAAGAGGCTCTTTTAAAACAATTAATGCATTTTCGAGATAACAAGCAAGAGTATGATAAACATGGTGATCCATATACATTGGGTATATGCTTGTACGGTCCACCTGGAACAGGTAAGACGTGTATAGCTAAAAGTATCGCGAATATGTTTCAGCGACATCTTGTCGAATTACCATTGGATTGTATCAAGACTAAAAGCGATTTTAAGAAATGTTTTTTTGAATCCAAGTATAACACGAAAAATAAGGCGGGTGCAATTGACTTTGATAAAAAGATAATTTTATTGGAAGATATTGATTGTATGAGTGATATTGTTTTCGAACGTGAAGACAAATATAATAATAACAATAATAAAGAATCTGATATAAATGGTATTGTTGAAAATTCCAGTGCTTCAACAGATCAAGATGAAATCTTGGAAAAAATTGTCGCCGCGGTAAGTACGGGAGATAATAAATCGAATACTGTCTCGGGTACGCCAACGAGCAAATATTTTTCAAAAGATACTTCAAATGACTTGACCTTATCATTTATATTGAATGTATTAGATGGTGTACAGGAAACGCCTGGTAGAATAATGATAATGACGAGTAATTATATTCAAAAAATAGACAAGGCTTTAAAACGACCTGGTCGCATTGACCTGTGTTTAGAATTGGGTTATGTAACGGTCGATACTGTGAAAGAATTTTATACATTTCATTATGCGAAAAGTATTACGGCGAATGTATTGTCTGAATTAAATATTGAAAAACTCACACCGGCTGAATTAGTAAATATACGTAGAAGTTGTGATAATGGAAAACAATTTATAGGTAGGTTGCGTGAGAGAATTTATACACCATAATATATATAATCATATTAAAAGCTAAATATATGATTATATAATAACAAGTTTTACAATAACATGTTTTACAATAACGTCATCTATAATGTAATCAGAATCTCATTTAAATCCATTGGCGGCGGGTTATTGTATTTCCTTGCTAAAGATTTTTATGAAATTGCGTTTAAACAGCGCAGAATGATGACAACATTAAACTATACTTATCAGTTTATAAACCCTGGTTTTGTAGTGGGTTTTATATATGCTTTATTGATTTAATGCTTTATTTAATTAACGCTTTCTTGAACCTTTGCGACCTCTTCTGGCAGTCTTGCGCTTCTTGGGGGCGCCGTCCTTGACGAAGCCGAATTTTCCCTTGACTGTCTTGTAGCCAGCCTTTTCAAGACGTCTCTCCTTCTTGGCGGTAGCATGCTTCTTCCTGGAAACAATGCGGCCATGCTTGTTCATCATGAGATCACCCTTCTTTAAATCTCCGGCTGTTTTGTAAGCAGTACCGTGCCATACTTGGGCGCGAGAACCTGCAAGCATATCAAATTTACTTCCACTCATGTGGTATTTTCCGTCAGATTGTCTCATAGCTTTCTTCATTTTATAAAAGATGGTTAGAAAAAAAAATGAAAACGCGCTAAATTAAAAACTATTTTTTGGTGGTTGTCCATATCCATATGGCGATCCGGTTGTTCTCCCGAATCCATTTATAATTGGTTTTATATAACTGATTCTACCACCTTTATTATATCGACTGCTTGTAATGATAACAGACTGCATAAACTTTTGAGTAAACTGAGTATTATTAGTACCCGAATTAGATATGACTGGTTTACTTGGTGTTGGACATGGACAATATGGCTTACTGTATGTCATAATAATTAATATAATACTATATTATTTATTATTTAATATTATAATTTAAAAATGATATAAAATTCTATTTATAAATCAAGAAATATACACTAAATCATGCTTGCTAAATACCAAAAGCTTACGGACAAAGAACATATTCTTAAAAAACCAGATACTTATATTGGCTCCATTGAGAATACAGAAAATGAAATATACGTTTTTGATGAATCATCTTCTAAAATCGTCGAAAAAAATATTACTTATATTCCAGCACTTTACAAATTATTCGATGAAGGCATTGTCAATTGCCGAGACCATGTTATCCGTCAAGACCACGCAATAAAAGACAATCAAAAGAATGCCCTACCTGTTTCTAAAATTGCGATTTCCATTTCGGATGACGGAATTATTACCATGGAAAATGACGGAAATGGTATAGATGTCGCAGAACATCCTGAGCACAAAATATGGATTCCAGAAATGATTTTTGCCCACCTTCGCACATCCACAAATTATGATGAAAATAAAAAGGAAAAAATCGTCGGTGGTAAAAACGGATTCGGGTTCAAGTTGGTTCTTATATGGTCAACGTGGGGTAAAATCGAAACCATTGATCACACACGAGGTCTTAAATATGTGCAAGAATTTTCCACGAATTTAAATGTAATTGGAAAGCCAAAGATAACAAAATGCGGATCCAAGCCGATGACCAAGGTCAGTTTCAAGCCAGATTATGCACGCTTTGGCATTGAAGGTCTAACACCAGATATGCTAAGTCTACTCAAGAAGCGTGTATATGATATTTCAGCGGTCACAGATAAAAGCATAAAGGTGTTATATAATGCAACACCAGTTCCTGTCAAAACTTTTCAACAATATATTGATCTTTATATTGGCCCAAAGAGCGAAACTCCACGTGTATATGAGCAAGGAGATAATCGTTGGGAATACGCAGTGTGCATTTCTCCAAGCGATGAATTCCAACAAGTATCTTTTGTAAATGGTATAAGCACCAATAAAGGCGGAAAGCACGTGGAATATATTTTGAATCAAATTGTTCGCAAAATGGTCGCCCTCATTAAAAAGAAAAAGAAGGTCGACGTAAAGGCGGCAGCCATCAAAGAGCAACTCATGTTGTTTATTCGATGCGATATTGAAAATCCTTCTTTCAATAGCCAGACAAAGGATGAACTCGGTACATCTTCTGCCAATTTCGGCTCTTCATGTACAGTAAGCGATGATTTTGTCGAGAAGTTGGCAAAGATGGGTGTCATGGCAGCAGCGTGTGCGCTTACCGAAGTGAAGCAAAATAAAGCCGCCAAGAAAACGGATGGATCAAAAAGCAAAAGCATTCGCGGCATTCCCAAGTTGATTGACGCGAATTATGCCGGCACTGCGAAATCCAATCAATGCACCATTATCTTTTGCGAGGGAGATTCGGCCAAAGCAGGTATTGTATCTGGGCTTTCCAAAGAAGACCGCAATATTATCGGTGTGTATCCGATGAAAGGTAAGCTGTTTAATACGCGTGGTGAAGCATTGAAGCGTGTTATGGAAAATAAGGAAATATCGGAAATCAAGCAGATTCTCGGTCTTGAATCGAACAAAACGTATAGTTCGGAAGACATTAAATCCAAGCTTCGATATGGTAAGATATTATTCATGACGGATCAAGACTTGGATGGTTCGCATATTAAAGGTCTGGGTATTAACATGTTCGAGAATCTGTGGTCTTCTTTGGTGGAAATACCCAATTTTATTGGCTTTATGAATACACCTATTCTCAAGGCGAAAAAGGGCTCTCAAGAACTCGTATTCTATAATGATGGTGAATATGAAGAATGGAAAGAGTCGAATTCCATTGCGGGGTGGAATATTAAATATTACAAGGGATTGGGTACAAGTACGGGTAAAGAATTCAAGGAATATTTCAAGCATAAAAAGGAAGTATATTTTCAACACGAGGGTGCTCAAAGCACCAACGCCATTGATATGGTCTTCAACAAGAAGCGCGCAGATGATCGCAAGACATGGTTGGGTGGATATAGCAGGAAGTCATTTTTAGATACGGCGAATGATCAAGTATCTTATGGAGATTTCATTGATCGTGAATTGATTCACTTCTCGAAATACGATTGTGATCGTTCTATTCCGAATCTAATGGATGGATTGAAAATCAGTTTACGAAAAATCCTTTATTCCGCATTTAAGAAGAATCTCAAGAGCGAAATTAAAGTGGCGCAATTTAGTGGTTATGTATCGGAGCATTCAGGATATCATCATGGTGAGGCGAGTTTAAATGCGGCAATAGTAGGTCTTGCACAGAATTATGTCGGCAGCAATAATATCAACTTGTTTCAACCCAATGGTCAATTCGGCACACGGCTGCAAGGTGGAAAAGATTCGGCCAGTGAAAGATATATATTCACCCAATTGCACCCAATTACACGCTCGATTTTCAGACAAGATGACGATGCCATTTTGAAATACTTGGATGATGATGGTACTCTGGTGGAGCCTATTCACTATTGTCCTATTATTCCGATGATTTTGGTAAACGGGTCAAGAGGTATTGGTACGGGATTCAGTACAGATATTATGAGCTATAATCCAATGGAAATTATTGACTACTTGAAAGAGAGACTTGCAATAAATGAAGACACATTTGCAACAGATGTAGATGTAGACGATGCACCGACACAAAACATTACTCCGTATTATCATGGATTTAAAGGCACTATTGAAGAAACGGAAGACGAAGCAGGCAAGTATTTGATAAAAGGAAAATATGAAATTATTGGTCCTAAGAAATTTCGTATTACTGAGTTGCCAATAGGTTCTTGGACGGAGGATTATAAGCAATTTTTGGAAGGTCTTCTGGACAAGCAAAGCAAGTCGTATACTGGACAAGTGAAAGATTATAATGATATGAGCACTGACACTACGGTGGATATTGAAATTATATTGAATGAAGACGTCGCTCCATTGGTATCAACCAAGTCATCGATAGACAATGTAAACGCGTTGGAAAAGATGTTCAAGTTGTATAATACTCAATCAACGAATAATATGCACATGTTTACGCATGATGAAAAGTTGAAGAAGTATGCCAATGTATATGAGATTATCGAAGACTTTTATAATGTGCGATTGGCTTATTATGAAGTGAGGCGCAGGGCAATGTTGAAAAGACTTGATGAAACCCAATGTCTTCTGAGCAATAAGGCGCGATATATTAACGAGCTATTGAATGATACGATTGACCTTAGAAAAAAGAAAAAGGATGCTATTCACGCGATGCTTGCATCAAAAGATTATGATGTTGTGGATGAAGATTATAAATACTTGATAAAAATGCCGATGGATAGTGTATCGGAAGAAAGCGTGGCAAAGCTGTTATCAGAAAAGAGCCAAAATGAAGCTCGCATTGCTGAACTGAACGCGACTACGAATAAAATGATGTGGATAAAGGAAATTGGTGAATTAAGGGAATTATATGAAACCATGTTTTTGAAAGAAAAGGCAGAATCCAATACAATGTCTATAAAGAAATCTGCGAAACCAAAGTTAAAACTAAAATAAAAATAAAACAATCGCGAATGCAAAGCTAAATGCAAAGCTAAATGCAAAGCTAAATGCAAAGCTAAATGTGAAATAATCATTCATGCAATTTAATTAAAAAATATTCGTTAACATATATTTTTTAATTGTTTAATTTTTGTTATAAACATAATACAATTTAAACATGGCTAAATAGTTAAACGTATAATCGATGAAACCGGTATATTATTGTGTTGTAGGTATTGAAATGGGAATGACTCATGCTTCTAATGTAGAAATTATGGCTACATTTTCAACCATTGAAGCTGCGAATAAATATATGTCAGAAAAAGGGAGAGGTTCTAAATTCTCCACAGTTGATATATTAGAAACATTTATTGATTTTCCTAATATGGATTTACAAAATAGTATTGCGTTGAATTAGTTTTAGTTTTAGTTTTATTAAAACCAATTTTTTAATTCGAGTGTTTTATCATTCATGTCGGCTTGTACTGGGTGTGATATAGGTGTATACATTGTACTTGCGTCGCGTAGATAATTTATATAAGCAACAGATTCGTTATATACACGCTTCACACAATAGTCTAAAACAAGCTGATTCAATGCTTGCAATTGTGCAGTAATCGCAGTTGGTTGATTGGTTGCACTTTGTAAATATATACTTCGCATAACAATTTTTAGATTATCGACACTCTGATTTCCGATAGTATACAAACCTTTAGACAGTTTATATACACCTGCGCGAATACCATTCTGTAAAATTTGTATATTTTCCTTGGAAAAAAAGGCTATTGACATTGGCGTATCCACCCAATTTCCAGTCAAAGCATCTCTAAAGTTGCTTGTGTCATCAACTTTTATCTTATCATACATGGAAAACAAAGTACCAGTATTTGGTTGCATAATATCTACACGTCCATTTGTTTTTGAGCAACTCATTCTTTCTATATAATACTTTCGTATAAAAAAATTATATCTATTTAATTTATATCATATCATGACTTTTCAAAAATCCGTGTTGAGCGTTGCAGTCGTATTGCTAATTATTTGTTTAATCATGATTGGCATTGCTATGCGAAATAATAAATATGATTCAGATTTCCCACCCGTTGTAGCCGATTGTCCCGACTATTGGATTGAAAAGCCTTCCTCCATGCCAGACGAAACACAGTGTTATAATGTGAAAAATTTAGGCAGAAGCGAATGTGAGAAGTCAAAGGATTTCTCTGGAAGTTTATGGAGCGGTACCGAAGGCACATGCAATAAATATAAATGGGCCACATCATGTGATCTTACATGGGATGGTGTTACTAACAAAACTGATCCTTGTAATAAGAACGCTGGAAGCAGTTCATAGGATTGTTTGCAAATGATGCAAATGGTGCAAATTAGTTGTAGTAAAACATATAAATATAATATCTGTATATGTTTTATACTCTTAGTAATGGAAAACCTAAATATTAATCATATTTTAAATCGCGTCGAAATAGCAGATGAAATTAAAAATATTTTATCTACCATGACATCAAGTAAACATGATCTAATTGTTAAAAAGGGGATTTATATATATGGTAGTCCAGGGGTTGGAAAAACATATTTTGTAGAGCAGATATTGCGAAATATGAATTATGATATTATAAAATATGATGCCGGTGATATTCGCAACAAAAATATTATAGACACGATTACGAAGCAAAATATGTCCGATGTAAATGTATTATCACTCTTACAAAAAAAGAAGCGTCAGATCGCCATAATTATGGACGAAATTGATGGCATGAATAATGGTGATAAAGGAGGATTGTCATCATTAATTAAACTTATCCGACCCAAAAAAACGAAAAAACAGAAGACGGAAGACACGTCAGTGAATCCAATTGTATGTATTGGAAATTATCACATGGATAAAAAAATTAAGGAGTTGATCAAGGTATGTCATACATATGAATTAAAGGCACCCACTGAAAAGCAGATTACCACCCTGTTGGACATTATTACACCATCTCTTGATACTCAGTTAAAAAGCAATCTTATAAAATACATAGACGGTGATTTGAAAAAATTGTCATCGATATATAATATCTACAAGCAGCAAAATTCGTTATTAAGAAATGAAATTATACACAATATTTTTCAACCGAAGGTGTATAATGAGGATAGTAAGCATATTGCTAAGCGTCTAATGAATAACTATTTTGATATAGATCAACACAATACCCTTATGAATGAGACAGACAGAACCATTGTTGGATTGTTGTGGCATGAGAATATTGTCGATACGTTGCAAAAAATTGAACCCCAGAAAAGTTTTCCATTTTACAGAAAATTCTTAGAAAATATGTGTTTTTCAGATTACATAGACCGCATTACATTTCAAAAGCAAATATGGCAATTTAATGAAATGAGTTCATTGACAAAAACCATGTATAATAATAAGTTATTTAACGACACGTTTCCAAAGCGGGCAAAGTTTAATCCAACCGATGTACGATTTACTAAAGTGTTGACCAAGTATAGTACCGAGTATAATAATTCAGTATTTTTGCAAAATCTGTGTGGAAAACTCCAGATGGATAAAAAGGATCTATTACTTTATTTTGGAGAGATGCAGAAAAATCATAGCGAAGAAGCGATTATTGCTATTATGGAAACATATGATATTACAAAGCTCGATATACAGCGGTTATATCGATATATTGATAAAATAAAAAATTATGGCTTGAATGATAGTATAGATGATGTAGAAGTTGAAGTTGAATAATCATCCATAGATAACGACGTTTCGTAATATATAACAAGTGTTATAAATGTACCAACTACATGACATAACGCATGTGGGATCTTGGAAAGATTTTTTGGATAATGACTCTTCTTTTTTGTTAATAATACAGTTATACTATAACATATTGCGCACAATAAAATGCCGTAAAATATGATATCACACGTAGTAGTATGATAACGATCGTATATTATTACATCTGACCCATCCATTTTATTGGATAAAAGTATATATATACATCCAGTTATGCGTACTATAAGCCTATCTATAAATTGGAAACATCTTTTTATTTTTCCAGGCTTGCGTGAAAAATGGTTTAAAAAACTTGAGATAATGGATGCAATTACCAGATAATATATATAGAAATTATAAATAGGGTAGAAATAAATCCCCCCGACAAGTATGATAAGTGATGTATAGATGACTGACACTTCTAATATATTTTTGAATAAATTCATTTTTGCTCTAAAATATTATTTTATCTGTATATAAAATAATATTTTATTAAACTCAATGCGTGGATGATTTATCGCGTGGATGATTTATCGCGTGGATGATTTATCGGGTGGATGATGATGGCGCCGCCTTTAGTTCATGAATTAACTGAACGTTTAATTTTTGTAATGCTACATTGGTCGACAATGTTTCGGATAATTTTTCAGTTAGATATTTAATTTCATTTTCCTTTTCTATAATAATATTTTTGATGTTTCCGAACTGTTGTTGTAAATTTTTGTATTGGACTTGTTGCTTCTTCACTATAGATACCATTTCAGTTGGACTAATCTTTTTTTCACTTCCATCTGGTTGTTTCATAACAATTTGTCCATTTTCATTCGCTCGCTTCTCTTCTTCTCTACGCCGCGTCTCTTCCAATTCCATTATATTTTTTATAACATCTGGTTTATAGTGTGGGAGGCCAGGTTCATATGATTTTAATATTTTATTTAAATTATCTTTATAAAAACTTCGCATATCTTCCTCCGGCACAAGTTCCTCTACTGTTTTATCAATCACTTTCACAACTCTCGCATCTATATTCTCTAATAATTTTTTCTTATTTACCGTATTATGATCATGTGCAAAAACTAATATTACTTTCTCGGGATCCAATTGCACAAAAGGTACCGTATAATTATCTAAGAAATACTTTTCTTCGGCTAAGCAAGCGTCGTCAATATATCGTCTATCTTTCAATAGTTCTTTTCGAAATGCAAATGTCCCAGCAGTCGCATGATTCGCTCCGTAGGGTCCGAATTGATATATTTTATCAATATGATCATAATATATAAAAATACGACTTGTACCGGCACATAATGCTGATGGATTCTCTTGCAATTTTTCCACCGCATGAGAGACTCGCATGGATGGATAATAATCATCGTCATCCATATATACGATGATCTCTCCCTTGCATTTTTCGTGCATAATATTGCGTTTTTTACCAAGCGGCATCTTCTCGTCATATGAAAAATATTTTACATTGGGGTGGTCAGATACCAAGTCGGCGATTTTATCTGTGCCGTCATCTATAATTATCCATTCCATTTTATCTTTTGGATAATCTTGATTGTCAAAACACTTGATCATATAGGGTATAAATGGTCGCCGATTAAATGTGGGCGTGCATACACTTATAAAGGGTTGATCACATACACTTACAAAGGGTTGATCACATACACTTATAAAGGGTTTTGATGTATCTTCCATATAATAATAATAATGAAATTTTTATATTTATATTGATTTTTTATTAAGATGAAAACTCAATCCCATTATCTGCAAAAAAATCTATTTCATCGGAAGTGCAGATTACGGATTGTCCATATCGTATAACTTGTTTTATAATATTCAAAACCTTGATGTTCTCATCATCATAATTAGATGAAGGAGAGAATTGGTTAATATATAAAAGGGGTACGCTTTTTTCAGTCGTTAAACTATTGAATAAATCTTCCGACGTAGGTTCAACCTCATTATAGTGAATATCTTTTATCTTGTCTATTATGAATTTTTCCATATTCTCATCATAATTCAATAGGAGCATTTTATTATTACCTTTATTTTCTGTAATATTGGAAATATACAGATCTAATGATTTTTCACACTCGAATAATGCATCTGCAGCCTCTTGATCTTCTATCTGATTTTGTGCCGGATCTTGTACCGGATTTTGTGCCGGATCTTGTACCGGATCTTGTGCCTGATCTTGTGCCTGATCTTGTGCCTGATCTTGTGCATGATCTTGTGCCTGATCTTGTGCCTGTGCCTCCACAGCTACTGGTACTTGCACTGGATTATTAGATATTTCCGGTTCTTGTTCCAAAGACATATTATATTATTCTATAATATCATATGTTTATACCCTTGAATATCTAAATTAACACACTAATAAATATTAAATCTTCGGGTTTAAGTTTGTCCTTTTTTAGCTTTTGCGATTTCATTATTGTTGCTCT
>Ga0257127_1001244_pt1 | contig 18611 bp, 30 predicted proteins | sample SI060_135mmetaG_FD_190152 | JGI IMG/M metagenome (GOLD analysis project Ga0257127, IMG submission 190152) | Marine microbial communities from Saanich Inlet, British Columbia, Canada - SI060_135m | ecosystem: Environmental > Aquatic > Marine > Inlet | place: Canada: British Columbia | collected... | reverse complement strand
CGGCTGGCATAGCCTTTGGTGCATCAAGAGGAATACCCTGAGCAACTCTTCTACGAAGTACAGATTCAGAATACGGTACATGCTTTGATGCTTGTCTGATTGATGGAAATACCTGACCATCTGGTAGCGTTACTTTAACACCCTCTGTCATTTCCTACCCCCTAATTTATATCGGTTTTCTGTTGTCCTAACGCCTTGAAAATGTCCAGCAAGGTAGCCGATTAGTCCTACGGCAAATACCAGTATTGCTGCTATTAAATCATTCATATTGCAAACTCCCTATCCTCATTTAATTCAGTTTCTTCAAAGTAGCAGAATCTATAACCCTCTGTACTTTCTACTCTAGCAAGCGCCGACTCTTTACTTTCATAGACACCTAGTAAAAGTCTTTCTGTATTTTTCTCTTCTGCAAATGCTACATAAACTACCATATCAATACTCCTATAGTTAGGATGAATACAATAGCTGAAGCTATCAAAATACTCATCTCGGTTTTACTCTGCCATAGTTTACTGGTCAGACTGACCGGTTTATACTTGGTTGTGCAAGCTATGCACAGGCCTTCTTGCAGATGCGAGTGCCTACCGCAGGTGTCGCATTTCATAAGTGGGGATACTTCCATCTCAAACTCTCCTTCCTTGTGTTAGTTTAGCGAGAATTGTGCTTTCGTCACAACCCCAGCTCTTTGAACAGATCAAAGCCATGTGGCTCGAATTCAACATATTGAGACCCTTTCGAGCCCGCAACGCTATAATTGCGGTCTCCAACGACTCACCTCTCTTCATTCTGCTGGCCACGGCTGACCAACTCACACTGTAGTAAAAGCAGGCTTGGTTTTTCGATCGAAATTTCAGACCGTTAACCGTCAAAGCCTCCACACAGTTCGGTGTGTACTTGTCATTCGCTTTGACGGTCATTTTCGTTTTCCCAGCAATTTCCATCGATCCGCTTCATCACGAGAGCCTTTCCAGTGACCCACCAAGTAGGCTATGTTCAACGGAATGGCCACCAATAAAAATATCAACAATGCATCCATGATTCGTCTCCTTTGTTCGTTCTGATCTCCACCGTGTGACCTGAATTCGTGTACAAGTACAGTCTACCTTCCCAAGACAGTAAGCGGCCATTCAACTCTCTGGCGTACTTAACCATCTCACATAGTTTTGTGTCTCTGTTTAATGTGATCACCATCAGTGCTTAACCCCTATCTTTATGTCGGCGACACTATTCTTGACGACGCGTTCTTCTCGCACCAAGGTCACCAACGCTGTCTTCTGCTTAACGGCTTTGTCGGTCCAACACAGACACCCAGAATAATCTCCTTTGACTTCATTCAGCTCCACCATATCGTCCACCCAGAAAGGTAGCTCATAGAGGCATAACATGAATTCTTCCAGTCCTTTTATGGGAGGCTTAATCGCCTTGGAGTAGTTACAGGTGCTGCAAGTGTACTTCATCAACTCAGCCTCTTGCGTAGATACTCATTGAACTCACCGACCAACATTCCCATTGTGGAACCATCCACAACAGACTTATAAGTCAACCGCTGTACCCAAGTCCCGTAACCTTTCAAATAGACTGTGGATCCGTTGACCTCTTCTTCGAAGAAGTACCAATCGCCTTTTCTTCTCTCGCGATTCACCAACTTCAAGAACTCGGCGATCCTCATTCTTCCAACTCACAGATGATGTCCATCAGCACAGCTCGCAACGCACATTTGCTGACACCACTTGTGCGACTGTGGAGGTTGTAGACATCGCCATCTCGGGCCAAACGGAGTACCTGCTCTGCCTCACCGGTATCTTGATCGGTGAGGTTGAAGTACAAGTCACCGCCTCGGCTTACACTAATATTACAATTTTGCATAAAATTTTCCTTGTTTTTAACCCACAACAATTTCGCCTTTCTCGTTCAGAATCACATAGTTGCATTTGAGCAAACCACACCACTCCAAAGCTTCACTTTTCGCCGCAACTTGTAGCCAGTCGTCGTCCTCACCTGTCGGTACATACTTAACCAACCGGCCTTTGAGGGATCGGCGGATCTCCACTGAGTACCTCACAGCGAAACCTCGAGGTGTGTATGCTGGCCTGATGATGACGATCATCAGGGACTCTCTCTCTGTGTCCAAGCACCGGACATTAAGGCACGCTCTGCATCCTCGCGACACTCGAAGTACTGAGAGGATTCTCTCGATACCGGTCCATCCTTATCTGAACAACCTAAATAATAACCGGCCGCAGATTTCTCGACGCGTAATTCAAGCTTGACACCACCGAACTTATAAGCCAACTTTCCGTAAACATTTTCCATCTTCAACTCCTTCAAATTTTAGTCACACCGTACTCAGCTCTCAACACTTTGACGGTCTTACCTTTCACCTCTTTCAATGAGTCCAAAAACTCACGCTCTCTCAACTTCAAACTCTCGTGCTCTTCCAACAACGGATTCAGTTCCGCCACGACCCAACCATATTCGTATTTGGCACCTTTGTCTAACTTAGGTACATCGTGAATCTCTTCTATTTCACCCACTCCGTAACTCTTACCGGTTGTGACAATCACCAAATCACCTGCAGACAAATCCAAATTCGTCTTGTAGGTGTAACTCCGCGATGACTTGTCGAAAGTGACTAGTACTGTACGGACATCGTCCACCAAGAATGGCACTAGATGTGATAACCTCATATAATAAAATCTCCAAATTGCGTTTAAAAGCCCCGCAAACTCTTTTCAGAATCTACGAGGCAAATTGTCAGTACTTGTTATTATTATCTGACACTCTCAACTATGCTGCTTCTCTAGCCGCTTTGTCAGCCGCTTGTTTCTCACGGTAAGCCGCCAACGCCGCTTGTGCCTTTGGAGACACTTCACGCTTAGGTTTACCTGCGTCATACGCTTTTAGGACATCTTCACGATGTGTCGCCACCCAAGACGACACATCTTCATTACCTTCTGTCATCTCGTTCAACTTAGTAGCGATGGCCTCATCCTTCTCGTCAGATGTTAGACGCTTTTGAGTAGGATATCGGAAAGTTTCGAAGATAGCCTCAGCGTTCTCCGTCACAAATTTAGCCTTTGTATCGTCCTGCTCAACTAGGTAGTCTAAAGCCTTGCGGAGTTTGTTCTTCTCTGTCTTAGACACACGACGGATTGTGCCTACGTCGAAAAGGTCCACAAGTGTGTCTTTGTTCTCCACAAGCCAGTTTGACAAATCTTCATTGCCTTCTGTTAAAGCATCCAACGCTTCCTTAACCTTAGGTAGGCGTAGATGAGTTTGCGCTTCCACGCGAGTCTCGAAGATTTGGCCGTCTGGAGTTGTGAATACTTGTTTTAGATCTTCCATTATAATATTTCCTTATGTATATGCATATCATTTTTTCGATACCTCTTATAGGCTCGATTTTTCATTTTCGAAGCTCCGCTTTCTCGCTTTGCTTCATTAATTCAACAAGGCTTTCAACGCCTTCAATTCGCAACCTCCACTCTCGTTCAAAAATGGCCGTGAGGTCTCCTCACACACCGCCTCCGACACGCGTCGAGTTCGGGTGAGGTGAAGTCACGGGTTTCTGAAGATCGGCTCAAACGCCGCGAGAGGTTGGTTGTTTTACTTCGGGATAGCCTCAATCTACTCAGAACTCTTACTGTCGTTCTTCCAGTAGAAACTTTAAACGGTCATCACGCCAAAGCGTCCCAAGTGTCCGCCACTGTCTTATCTGTGCGTCTCTCAACAAACCTTGGGAGGAACAGTGAGTTATTGCCGTTTCTGTCAGTTATCTTCTCGTTGTAGCGGACGGCGATTATCTCACCGATCCACTCATCCACGCTCTTGGATATTTCCACGCGTTGAGAATCTGTGAAACCGCTGACACTCACTTCCATATCACCGTCGGCAGTCGCACACAACAGAGAGCCGAAAGTCTCCGCGTTCTTACCCGTCCCTTCATTCAAGCCAAGCACCACCAGATCGGCTTCATTCTCTTGCTTGAGTTTGACCTGATGAGGGCTTGTGTGATTTTTCCACAACATTGTGGGTGTTTTGAGGATCGTGCCCTCACCCCCATTCGCGACCACAGTGTCATAATGCTTCATCGCCTCTTCCATGGAATACACCAACTTACTCGCAACCACAGCACAATCTGTCTCATCACCGAGCCTCGCGAACCGTTCGCTGTAATACTCAGACGGTGCGTTGTCCTCGACTGTCGTACTGTAGACCATATCCCACGCAACGAAGAGTATCGTGCGATCGCCATCCAGATCACCGCCCTGCATGATACTGTTGAGAATCCCGTTGCCTGTCTTACGGTCCAACACTTCGTCGCCATCACCGATCAGCAGCTCGCCGTGTATGTGTTGACCTTGTGGCATCTCAATGTCTAAGTATTCTGCCAAGTTGTGGGGATATTGTTTACCGGTTCTTGTGAACACCGAAACGGATTTCTTATCTTTGATCACACTGGCGAAAGAGCCATCCAATTTCTCCTGAGAATACACACCGGCGGACCAATCAAAGTCTTTCAAGGTACCTCGATTGGGGAGACTGGCACGCATGTAAGGAGCTACAGGCACTGTGCCTCGTTTAGCCTTATTGATGCTCTTGGCACTGAATCCCGCTCTCAAATCTTTCTTAAGGATTCTCAAGAACAGCGACTCAGAAGCCTCGCTAAGGGCCGACATTGTGTCGTTGCACACTCCAACAGCTTCATAACCTGACAGGTCTCTGGAACTCAGACGGTCCAACACATTCCAAGTTTGCTCTGAGAACTCACCGGAGGCTCCAGCCCTCAGAGGTTTTAGACGTTGCATGTAGAAGCGTTTGAATGGATTGTAGGCGTACTTAAGCACACGCTCAAAATCTCCATCTTGCATAAACTCTTTGAGCAGCTCGATCTTGACATTCTTACTGTCTTCGCTTCCCACAACTTCGAGTAACTCGTAAATCTCATCACTGTTCATAGTTGCGCATCCTCATCCACAGAAACAGAGACAGGCGCCAAACCCACGTCGAAGATGTTTGAAGATGGGTTTCGTGCATCTGTGTGGAAGTGATCCAACGCTATGGCACGAGCTTCTTCTTCACTGTAGGTATCCACCAGCATGGGCGAGACGTCCACGATGTATCTCCGCTTCGTCCTCGACTTCTGCACTTGAAGCCAAGCAGCATCGACGCTGCTGTAGTTCAAACCATCATTCGCGTCGTAGTCTTCAGCCATTTGTTTGAGGACATCGGCGCATGCTTGGTTGGGCAGACCCAGACGTCCATCATCATCTAGATGCAGAAGGATATCGTCGATATCCCAAACATCCACCAACGTCCTAGATTGCTCATTAAATTCAGCCATGATCACTCTCCGTAATTAAACTGTCCCGCAACTCATCCAAGATGTCTGCTTCTCGTTCCATAAACTCTTCTAACTCATCCTGCTCAGGAAACACTGAGAGACCGAAGATAGTGCCTGTCAACGCCTTCACAGGTTCACTGATCACTCTTAATGTAACCTCTTCATACACACTCTTTTCGCTGTGCCACTGTGTAAGGACACCCAAAGCCTCTTTTTCTGAGAGGGTATATCTGACTTTCAGTGTCATTGGACTACCTGAAGGTGTGTACAATAAATCCTTCTTAACCATAAAATACATTCAAAATTCTCCATTTGCGTTTAAAAGACCGAAGCTTGTAAGTCTTCGGTCTTTCATGTTAACTATTTGACTGGACAAGCTCCACCGGCACACTCATCACCACCTTCAAACTCAGCGGTGTCTATTGTTGTGATCAGTGAGGTCGTCTCAACCAATTCATCGTATTGTGCTTTCGTTATCTCTTCATAAGGTGCTTGCGCGAACCCATGCTCAGAGTGTAATAAGAAAGACACAGTCTTCATAGCATCTTTGTAGTATCGTCTCAAGTACTTCTTAATCGCCGGTATCTCTTCCTTTCGATAATACACTGTACAGCTCACGGAATTGTCACTCCACTCCCTTTGCATTCGCCTAACTTCATTGAGTTGGTCTATAGCCGTCATCTCAGAAGCCAGTTTCGTACCCTCTGGATACTTGAACGGGAAAGTCACAACCACTGTGTGATGCTCGTCGTTACCTTCGAAGTCTTTGACGAACTCGACAGGGTATCCATGATCCTTACAGACTTGAACCAGCTTGTGATCACTGGCGATCCTGATGCGTCGATACATATAACGACTATACGCAGGATGGATGCCCGGAGTTACTCCAGGAAGTAGAGATAGAGTTCCGCTGGGTTTCACAGTCGTCAGCTTGATACTGGTCGGTATTCCGTGAGCTTCAGAATATTTCTCGTCGTAGCTACGTAAGTACTCATATGTCTCGTTCAACCAACTATTCTGCTCCGGCGTTGCTTGCAAGATTCCCGTCATTCCAATACCCATACGCATGTTCTTGTGAACTACAGCCTGCGTGTCTGGTTGGTGTGACTTCAACAACAATGAGTGCTTGTTCACGCGGTACAGCAGAGTCACCACATCCATCAGCTCCTCTTTGGACTCTATGTTGGGTAGGAAGACTTCAGCTAGACAGCAGGTCTCCGCATTCGCCAACGACTGCTCAGCACACGGATTGTAGCCTTCAACTTCTGGATCTTTATACTCGGTCTCGCCTAGTCTGCCACAAGAGCGTGACAAACCTAAATTGATGAGTCCGTAAGGTTCACCTTTACCCTCGTAGCCCTGCCAGAAGTAATCGTGGAGATCATCTATATCGTCACAGACTACACTGTTGTTACTCATTGCACGGTAACTCGGAATGTCGCCGAGATCCCAACGCTTAGCCAACAAGAACTCTATGTCGTCTGGATCACCCAAAGCAATCTGTGCTGATCTTCTTACGTTCCCTGCGACGATGATGTAGCCGATGATGTTCATCATATCCAGAGCATCTATAGGTCTAATCTTCTTACCCGCACGCTTCATCAACAACTCAGAGATTTTCTGTATCCCCCACACAAGCTCGTGAGGACCACTTGCGGTTCCGCCGAAACCTTTAATAGGCTCACCCTTGCCTCGTATCACCTGTGTGGAGAATGTGAAAGAGCCTTTTTCAGCTGATTGACTCATGAAGGCCGCCTTCAATGTCTTACCTAATAATCTGACCCAACCCTCTCGAGAGTCTGGAATAATGAAATCCGCGCCTCCGTCGTCGAAACGAGTGGGTGCGGTGAACCACTTCTTGACTGGAGGGATCTTGTCCACGTACTGTCTTTGGATGTTGTAGCCAACACCGGAGCCCAACGCCAGCATATCCATCGTCCAAATGAACGGCTTGATCGGATGATCCACAGTCGTGAACGCGCAGTTCTGCAGACTCGCCAGACCTAGCTGCTCCACAGTACCTGTACCTAGCTGCCAAAGGAAACGCCCCGCAACTGAGCCTTTCAAACTCAAGAGGTGTTTCGCCAGACGTACCTCTTCTGCCTCTGTGAATCCGCAGTTCAACTGTTCGTCGCACGCGTTCACCACACGAAGTACAGTGTCTTCAAAGTCTTCAGTGGGACAGTCGACACCACCCGCGTCATCCAGCTTACGCGCGTAGGTGCGTTTGTAAGTTAGGTAGCCCACAGAACTCCAAGGGGTGTCCACTTCGGGTAAATCTTCAAATGTCATCATATATGTGTATCTCCATTTCGTAAGTTAGTTAAAATACATCTTCATCATCCACAGCGACAAACGCCACCTTCTCAGTCTCAGTGGGTAGCTTCTTAAACGAGACTTCACCATCCTCACTAAACAGTCTACCGGTGGCTAGCTCATACGTGGCACCGTTCACCGGTCCGGTGAGGCCTGTGTACCGACTTTTCAAAACACTCATGGAGATATGGTTTCGCTCTACCTCGTCTTCAGCTTCCATATTTCGGGAGAATCCGATGACGTCGAAGGATATCTGCTTGATTGACCCAGAACCACGAATATCATCGAGCGTAGGCAGCTTACCTTGTTCGAAAGTCTTACCCAAACCACCTGGAACTTTTCTGAGATGAGACACCAAACCGATCCACACATTGTGCTTCTTGACCAATCGAAGTAGATCATTCATGACGCGATCCTGCGCTTCCAAGCCTCTCAAATTTCCCGCACCCTCAGACACCAGTATGGTGATGTGATCTATGAATAGGTATTTTGCACCGGCCAACGCCATATACTCCAGCTTGTCCATTATAGAGCTGTCATTGATGGAGCCTTGATGATCCAACAACAGAACTCGATCACCTCCAAAAATCTCATCGAAACCCACGCGTAAGTCCTCCAAAGATATTTCTTCATATGAAGGGTTCTTATCCAAAGCCAAGCCAGCTAACTTACGCGCAGTTTCAGCTGGTGCTTCTTCCAGCGAGACCACACCTATCTTCGTGTCCTCCACCTCTCTGAGGACGTGTACCATAATCTCACGAATTATCGAGCTCTTCCCTGTGCCTGTCCCCGATACAAAAAGAGTGATCTCACCCATACGCATACCTTTGGTTTTGGAGTTCACGCCTGAGAGGCAAGCAGGATATGCCACAGACTCTATTTTGTTGTAGTTTTCTAAGGCATCCCACAACTCTTCCTTCTTCAAGACACCGCCAGGTAGATAATCTTGAGCGTTCCAAACAGCACGCATCACTTCTTTGCCACCTTCTTTTAAGAACAGCTCATTCGCGTCATTCAGTGAGATCGAGACCACCCGCGCCTTGTCATGACCCACGATCTTCACGACATCTTTTGTGGCTTTTTCACCAGCCTCATCGTTGTCGAAGAATATGACAACTTCTTCAAAAGTGCGAAGCCACGCGCGTGCTGCTAATACAGGTTTCAAGTTGGAGCTACTCGCCACACCGACGACTGGATAGTGCTTCTTGTAGTTATCGTAACCCGCTTGCGCTACAGTCAAGGTGTCTATCTCGCCTTCACAAATGACGACACGCTTACCGCCTTCAGCAAACAACGCTTGCCCGAACAAACCGCCCAGCTTACCCAGAGCCGTGAAAGTCTTAGGCAGTAACCGCTTCTTGAAGCCTCCCTCATACGGATAGTAATGAGCTTCGATGTGTCCTGTCTCATCGAAAGCCGCTCTAACGCCGTAAAACTTGTTTATCTCGCGGGTGATGCCTCTCTTGCTGAAGGCACTGTGTCTATAGTCACTTATATTTTCGTGAACAACCATCGATTTCTCTCGAACAGTTTCGGTGGGCCCATCGGTCTTAGGGAACCAAGCTCTACAGGAGAAACAGTAGCCTGTACCATCTTCATAAATTTGCAAGGCGTCCGAGCTTGCACATTTAGGACACGGATTGTTCTTCTTCTTTATTACGCCCATCGTCTACTCCTTCGTCTACTTCTTCAGATATTTTTGAGATGACCTCACCAAATAACGCCAACACCGCCCCGAACAGGAGGTAGTCTGCGCTACTCGCGAACCCCATCTTGTACACTTGCCAACCACCGACGGCCAAAACAGCAAAACTTATAAATATTAAAATCCTTCCAAAAATCTTCAAAATACTTCTCCATTAATTATCCCATGTAGCCGTTCACGGTGTCGTTCCGTGATGGCCTCTTTCACATTCCAAGCTATCTTCTCGACACGTGTGTTGTACCATTGTTCAGTTGTGGGAGCTTCGACGAAACACAGTGTCCACGTCTCTGCCCAACTCAGACCAGACTTGGTCTTGTATTGTTCCACACAAATCAACTCGAACTCATCCAGAGGTCTGGCTTCAAACATCTCTTTTAAAAGATTGGAAGATGACATATACTTCTTCCAGTTACTCTCAACGCCTTTCGCTTTACCTCTCTGCCCTCTATACAGCTTCTTACCTAAATAGAATCTATTTAAATAGTTATCTCGAACAAGGTAGATGAACCCCATATATTTGTCTGGGTCCATCTTTTCCGAGAAAGACCAATGGCCATTGTGATTAGCCTTGATCACCTTACCTGTCTTTGGTACTTTTATGTGCTTCATTCCATCAACTCCTGAACTAGTGGCCACTTAGTGGCGTCGAACTTATCATCCAACGACTTGAGCAAATAAATCAGGCGGCCTGTCAGTTGTAGGTGCACCAACCAGTTATCCTCTTCCACTGCTAGATAGTTGGACACCACAGCTTCTTGATACTCTTCGTGTGTCTCGCAACCTTCAACCATCTTTTCAGCGTTCACCGGACCAACCTTCCATAGCCCTTTTATATTGTCTACAGGGTCACCCGACAGCAGCTGAGCATAGTAGAGATGTCTGGCTGCGGCCACATCTATGTGCTCCAGCGTCTTCTTCTTTATGTTGTAATATGGTCCGACTATACATTTCAAATCTTTATCTATGGAGGCTATCACGAAAGGTTTGTCTTTCCTTCGATGACCCTCAGCCCAAATCCGTAAATAGTCGTCGGCTTCCATATTGTCAGCTGGAACAGCCATCTCGCGCTCCACCATTCGCAATCTCAGAGCTTTCACAAAAGGTGCCAGTGGGTTGGGTTGTCGTCTGCGATGATGTTTGTAGTCTTCGAACACATCTTCACGAAAGTTACCCTCACCCTTCACAGCCATCTTGTACGAATCTGAGAAAGTGTTCAACTGTATCTCAGCGATTATATCTTCCACATAAGCCCAACACTCCTCCAGGTATTCCGCGTCATCCTCTTCTGTGTACTCTGGGGGAACAACGACACCCTCGTCGTCTAACGAGGTCACAACCAACTCTGGGCGGTTACTCTTGGCCACCCTCGGCTTGCATGCGTAGTAGCACACAACGTCACCGTCTATCAGCACTTGCATCTCGTAACTCCTTTTTCCGTTTACTTTCAAAAAGTTTCAATTCCTCGTCATTCGCCTCGCAGAATTGTAGTTCACACAAAGGCTCGGTCAGTGAGCGATGTATGCACCACCTGTAGTGGCACTCATTCAAGAGTGAGCTCCGCATCAGAACTCACGCCTACGCCATCTCGAATGTCCAACTTGAGTTCTTTCGGTTCGTAACTTTCCAACTGTGCAGGTGTCGCAGTGCACGTGTTGTAATGACAGTTGCTCAAATCCTGCGTGTCATGATTACTGTTATGATTGTTGCACATCGTATGTTCACATTTTAGCATATCGTATCTCCATATCGTTAATAAGTTTATAGCGGGGAACCTAAGCTCGGCCCACTGCATCATAAGTCTCCTGAAAACCTTCAGTCAACTCTTTCACACCCAACACATCATCGTATAGTGGCTCGAGGTACTCTACACACTTAACGGCTTGCTCATCTATGTTGTTACCCAACTGCTTCTGATCTATGCAGAAGGCGAAGAACTCAAGCAAGTCAGCTGCCTTCACGATCTTCTTGTTGAGACCTTCCAGCTTATAGCTGGCCTCGTCAAAACCCAGACGTTCGAACCAAGTGTCCTCCACGTCTGTCATGATCTTCTTAAGCTCTGGATTATCACGCTTGACGTGTGTCTGCAGATCTCCTGTGTACTGCTCAGGAATGTCGTGTATGAGTATCTCATGCCAAGGAGTCAACACCCCGTTCGCGTACGAAAGGTATCGACCGATCACCAGCATATTAACCGTATGGGAACCTACAGAGTATTCACCATGTATTGGGTACGTATGGCAACGCTTCACCGCGAAGCCTCTACGAAACACATCCACCATCTCTTTTGCTTGCATAAACTCTCCTGTTAATGGACATCCAACCAAGTGTGTCCTATTTTTCCGTCACCATCCATTATCTCAACACCCACCAGCTTCGGGCCGGACATAAAAGCTTCAGCACCTATTTCAGAGGCTCTCTCAGCATACGCATCGGGAACCATGAAGTCCAACTCGTCATGATAGAAGATCAAAGGCTCATAAGGTATGCCTTCAGCCTCCAAATTATCCATCATGACCATTCCAGAAGCTGAACAAGTTATCTTCTCCACAGCTTGTAGTAAATACACGAGGAGTTTATGTTTACTGTCGACGTATATCTTGTTGCCAGCTAAAGAGGGAATGTAACCTTCGCCTTTGTTGGTGAAGCTTTTAGTCCTATCCCAAGTATCTTCCAACCGCTTCATAAGACCTGAGAATCCGGGAATGGCTTTCAAGAATTCTGCCTTGAACACATTCCCTCTGTCTGCGTCCTCAACTCCGAACAGATAGCTCCAAAGCTTAGCACCTGAGCCACCGAACAATGTGGCATAGAACACGCGCTTACTTCTACTCCTCAGATTCTTGGGCGTGAAGTCGTGGCGAATTAGCATGCTGTCCAGAGCCTCGATCATTTTACCCGCATTGTAGATGTGGATGTCTTTATTGAGGATCACATCCGTGAACTCATCATCGTTAATGTAGTGTGCCAAAGCCCTGGCCTGATTACCTGCAGAGTCCACACCCACCATAGTGTAGCCCTCTTTCGCCGTGAACAGCGATCTGACTTCGGGACCATATAACGAATCCACAGAAGGTATGTTGGCGATTGTCTTATGACGCGCCCTCATACTGGGAGTGCCTATCATAAAGCATTGTCCCACAAGTCTGTAAGTCCCATCCTTCTGCAATTTAGCTTCAGCCAACCAAGTCTTAAGAATCGCGTGGCGAGATGAGATGCTCACATACTCTTTATACAACGCACCATCACCTCCCAACAGTTCTAGAGAAGCTGTATCGATCTTGGGACTGGATTTGACACGTTTTCTCTTCTCCTTCAAGAACTTACCGTCGCTGTCCTTCTTATAATTCCACTCGGTGGGTTTCCACCCTTGCCTGTATAGAAAGATTTTGACATCCGCAGGTGAGCTGAGTTTCAAATCTGCAAACTCCACACGACAGAAAGGTCCATCGATAGGCCGCAACTCGCCGACGTAACCGCTCCAAGGATCCACATCGAACCACTTAGCTGTGTGGTGATCATAACAACCCTTCTTCACCCACTTAGGTCTCTTGACCTCACCCTCAGTCTTACCAGGCACCCGATCCTTAATCACAGACTTGATACCTAGCTTAGATTCTAACTTAGCTGTGGTGGAGGCCATCTTCCTTGTCATCTCATCAAACAAGGCAACAGCATCATCGTAAGCGAACGGCCAGCCGTTCAACTCAGCTTCGGACGCCCATTTGGACATATAATGCTCGGCCTTGATGTACGTCTTCAAGTAGGGTGCTTTAGGTGACTGTATCCTGAGCTCGGTCATCAGCTTTTTGAAGACCAACAGGTTCAAGTCTACATCACGCTCACAGTACACTAACATCTCCTGCGTGAACTTACTGTAATCATTGAAATCAATCTTCAATAGACCTAATTGATTTCCCCAAGCATCTAGACTGTGACCACCTTTCCCGAATCGCCTGTAGTCCAGGACATATGAAAGGATGAGCGTGTCGTAGACCTTCACAGACTTATCGGGTTCCCAATTGAACAACTTCTTAAGAGCCGGTAAGTCGAAGGCGACTATGTTGTGACCCACGATGGCGTCAGCTGAATTCAACTCAGCCTGCCACCCCAAGTCATTCTCCAACCAATACTTCTTCTCATTGGTGGTGGAGTCTTTTGTGTATAGTACATGCATCTTGGTGCAACCCTCTAAGAGGTCGTCACTCTCAATATCAAACACCAAAGTCTTCATTCTAGACCTCCTTTAACAATGTGTCCACCTCAGCTATGTCTATGTTCCGTCCAGCGACAGTTCGAGCGGTCAGGAATTTCAAGTAGAATAGAGCCTTCAACAGCTCTTGTCTACTGTCATCTTTCTTCCCATTCCTGGCCAAGTATTTGTACACTTGCATCAACACTGCGCTGTCGATATCTGGAATAACATCCTGCATAACTTCCAGCCATTGTGAGTCACCCACAAAACCTTTATAGTGGTCGGGGTCCACCGCCGACTTGATCGCGTCGGCGTGCTCCTCCGACCAGTCAGACAGTCTCTCTTCTTTGTTGACCCATTGGAAAGAGCGTTCGGAAGCGGCTATATGAGCCTCCAATGCATCCATAGTGAATATCATTTGCTCCTCTTTCGTTATGTTGTCGGTTATACGAACCACACCGTCCATCAACCACTCTTCGGAAGTGACCTCTCGTACGTCAGTTGTGGTCTCCAAAACGCGGTCGTCGGACATCAAATCATAGACGTATCTCAAAACGGAATCTCATCATCGCCTAGTGCTTCCCCACCGGTATCTTCTACCTCTACAACCACTGTGTCGTCGTCGAGAGCTTCGAACATCATAGCTTCTTCGCGCTCGTACTTATAGTCCACCCACTCAGTGATTTGAACTTTGCGTAACTGGAAGTATTTCTTACCATCATTTATATACCAAAAGAGAATCAAGTTTCCCTTCGAACCGTTGCCGACACGGCTGGCATCAATAGGCTCCAACTTCGAACCGAGCACTTCTGGAGCTGGCTGTTCAACGTCTTTGGAGTTCCGAAGCTTCTTGTAGACATTGAATTTGTAAAACAAAGGGCCTTCTTCAGGCTCTTCGATTTTCACATTCAAGCCGAGGTTTTTCCAGACAGTCCTCTCATCTTTGTCGTATGTTCTCACTTGAATGCTCCAAGCTGGCATCTCGCCTGGCTTAAACGCTTCAGGTGTCACAAGCGTCGCGTAATGAAATTCACACCCAGTAACCATAATCTCGCCCATCTTTTTAGTATCAGACATTCTTCTTTATCTCCATAATAATTTCATCATTTAATTTTGCGGGTACGAAATAAACATCGCCACCCGCGTTGTTGGTCACACTGACAAGTGCGATCCATCCGTTCACATCTTCGACGTACTCAAACGCCACATCTCTGGGCAACTCTTTCGAGTCATCCAGTATCTTACACAAACCTCCGAAGTCAACAAAGAGATCTGTGTCATCATCAGCACCCACTGCCTCATACCACTCCACAATCGCTTGGCCAGGTATATCTCTCAATCTTCTGTATCCGTTCATGAGAATGCGTACTCCGATTCCAAAACCTCGAATATGCTGAATGTGCCCAAATCTAGACCTTCAAGAGTCTGACCTGTCTCACGCATTAGACTTCCCAAAGGATCGCCCATATACAGTGTGGCGAACTGCGTACGAGTTTCATTGTACAGATCATCCATATCTTCAGGCAGACAGCCAAAAGAATCATGAACAGTCGTCACAGGGAAGTCGCAAGCATTGACGACTAGGGAGAGATGGGCAGCATCCAAACTATGTATGATGTTAGGTGCAGCGCCTTGTGCCTGCTTCTTGGGGCTCATAACAGGCTCCTCCAGACAGCTCACACTCAACTGTAGTGTGTTCTCGTAGTAGCCTGTGCTCTTCTTGGGACCGGAGGGTTCACCATATTGTGCCCAGACCTTTCTGACATTTCCGTGTATGTAATATTGCACACAAGGAAACCCAGTTGCCTGTGAGGTCCACTCCAAGAATCTGCCGTCCTCTTCAGCCAGCTTACCGGCCTCTTCGAACTTCTTGAGCAGTTGCATAGGTCGCTTCAACGCTGAACCACAACTGCTGTATATGAGCCTACCCAACCAAGCACCCCATCTGTGCTCCATGTAGTTCAAAATCTCGATTCCATGTTTAGACGCGTCTTTTATGATCTGCTCACCTAGACCGTAAGGCGTACCCCCGTATGGGAGAGTCATAACTCCTCGCTTACATATCTTACGTCGGTCTCCTTGATGCGTGATCCTGCTCCAAAACACCGGCATCGCTTGATCCAGTAAGTGTTTGTTGGAGGCCTTCAGGACTTTGAGCTCTTCTGCGTAGCGTTTCCGTTCTTCACTTCGAGGCTCAGAGTCGCGAATTGACTTCTTCACGGCGATAGCTCGGTCCACGAAGATCTCCGTCTCTTCTCTGTCTTCCAGCTCCATAAGATCTTTGTCGACCGAAGCCCACACAGTATCGGAAACGAAGCGGTAGAGATCTCCAGGTTCTTCAGTCTTGGTCAGATTCACGTACGGTGCAGTAGTTTCATCTTTGGAGAGTGCACAGAGGTGCTGGGCTCCATTATTGGAGCCGTCTATCCACACTAACAGACCTGAAGCATACTCAGGATCTTCCCTGAATTTGCACAGCTCGATACAGTTGGCTAAGAATTGCCAAGGCTTGTCAGCCACCATCCAACCTTTATTCACACGCGGGTCGGCGGCGTACTTGACGAAGCTGTCTTCATTATCTAAAGACCATTGAGCCCTGTCGTCTAAGTGGATCTTGTCGGTCTTTCGCCCATCACCTGTGTCACCGCCCCATAAGTTCGCCATATTTATCAAGAGCCAATAGAGACCTCTCTCACTTATCTTTTGGCGGCTCGCTCTCAGCAACAGACCTTTGGATTGGTCATGTCCCTGCTCGTGTAAGTAAGCTGTTGTGGGATACACACGACCTCTGAAGTCATAAGAGTATAAGTGGTAAAACTCGCTATCTTCAAATCTCTGGGCCATGTTGAGAATAGCTTCAGACTCTCTCAATTTGGAGTCTTTGGCCTGACTGGAAGGAGCTCTCCACACACCTGAGAACGCTTCTTCTTCGTATTCGAAAGCCCATATCTGCAACTCCAGTATGTCTTTATTTATGTTCCAGCCAATCTCTTGAAGCTTGTTGACCAGACCAAACACTTTGGGTTGAGTCTTTATGTACATCTCGTCCAGAAGATTGGGGTGCAGTGACTTTATGAGAGGCATACCCGACGAGTGTCTACCGCAAGACCACGCATCATAAGGTTCACTACTCGGCAGTTTACCGTTCGGCTCCAACTTCAAATTTTTCCACAGCTTGGTGATGGCTCGATCATTGGTGACTTCTATTTTGTAGCAAGCATGTCTGCTTCGCGTGTTTGAACCCTTGTAAGCCGCCATCAACTCCATCTCTTCCAAAGAGTACAGCAAGAAACTCCCCAAGCGCACGGCGGTCACTGTGTTCTTGGATTGTCCACAAATCTTCATAGCTCTGGCGCCCATGGCGGACACCAGATCTATAAAGTAGATATCAGACTCACCTCGCAGATCTCTTGTGTATAGGTATGCGACAGGGATTATGGCCTCATCCAATATCTTATCCACATCGACTTGCTTTAAGAAATTGATCTTGTGGTTGCCGCTTATCTCTAGATCAATCCTCCTTTTTAAGGATCTTTTTAATTTACTTCTCATCTCATAACCTCCAGTTACAATTATTGTGGAAGGCACATCTGGGCAACTGCCCGATATATGATCTTTTGTAAATCATAGATCATATATAGGGAAGGGCTCAGGGTTAAATCAACAGGGGTTATCAATACGGTTTTTGAAAGTCTCCGTTATCGGTTGCCTGTACGCTATTTCTAAGAACACTCGCTCTGATTTGCTGAAGCAGGGAGGTATAAGATTGTCGCACCCTTGAGTCATCTGCTATAATCTCGGAAAAAATTCAGGTTGAAAGTAAAACCCCTCCCGAAGGAGGGGGAAATTTATAGATGTAGTAGCCACGAAAGAACGGGGATTGTCATCGCCCCGACAACGGCCAACAATATTGCATATAATGCTATAGCTATGGGCACTTTCAAGTGCTCCAATACTTCGTATAATATTACATGCCACATAGTCAACCCCTTAAGTAGTTATAGACCTCTCTAATTTATTCAGTTTTCTTAGAAGATATCTAAAATAATACGACTTTATTATAAAGGCAAGTCGCGAAGCCTTATCCATAGAGGCTAATGATGTTGAGACTTCTCCCACCAATTCACCCACTTTCAAGTAAGCTGCAGACTGACGAACACGCGTCTCAGCTTTCTTGAAATTGAGAGTAGGTGTAGAGTACGACCACTCTATTAGCTCAGACTCTTTTTTAGGTTTACGCTTTCTGCCAGTCACACGCTTCTTACCGAACCCACGCTTTTTATTCGACATAATATTTCCTTTTTATAGTTCACAAATCAATTCAGTTAAATAGACTTCTACGGATGTACCATCCTCTGAGGTTATCGAGTATACGACCTCGTCCACCAAGAGATTGATTATCTGCTTTGTATTAAAAAAGCAGGCATTCGTCTTCAGAGCCTGTGTGGCTCTCTGTAAGTCCCCCGCTGGTACACTTATCACTACGTTGAGCGTGTCTTTTGCAGATGCCGGCAACGTAAGCATACAACCCAAGACCAACACCAATACTTTATTATGCATACAGTAACTCCTTCTTAAAATTACAAAGCGATCGAACTGATCACTTCTATGTCCACTCTCCATCTTTCCCACAAGAGAGCTTGTCAGTGGCTATTGTGATGGACGTACCATCACTGAAGCTGTAAAGCCATATAGCTGACATACCAAGCGAATCTAACACCTCTTTAGCTCCTGTGTCACACGCGACAAATCGCACTCTGGACTCCATATACGCAGTCGTGTATTCGTCAAGAGGTTCGGAGATCTCTTGGAACGTGAGTACCACTTCGTCAAAGGTCATAAGAGCGAACCCTTCGGAAGCAATAGACTGTTGCATGAACGCAACAAACAATGAGACAGCCAGCAAAACAATTGCTAATTTTTTCATGTCGTAAATCCTTTTTCAGGTTGTGAAGTGATCCCTTTGATCTCTTCTATATAAGATACCGATATTTCCGCAGTTTCATTTACACCGTTTTGCGTTTAAAAGCCCCTCGATTGTGAGGGGCTTTTAA
>Ga0257127_1001234_pt1 | contig 18718 bp, 27 predicted proteins | sample SI060_135mmetaG_FD_190152 | JGI IMG/M metagenome (GOLD analysis project Ga0257127, IMG submission 190152) | Marine microbial communities from Saanich Inlet, British Columbia, Canada - SI060_135m | ecosystem: Environmental > Aquatic > Marine > Inlet | place: Canada: British Columbia | collected... | reverse complement strand
TCTTAGACTGTTCAGTAATCATAGCCTTAATCTCACTTGCTTCAGTCTTGTAGTCTGATTTAAGTACATAGTCTCTAGGCATGTTAGATTGACAAGTATTCATCGTATGCTCTAACTCTTTAATATCGGTCATAATATTCTTGATAACAAAGATAGTCCCTGTTGTTACCATTCCTACCAGTGTCAAGATTATGTCTGAATATTCCATAGTTCCTTCAAGTTTGGTTAATGAGTGTGGGGCATTTCACCCTCTTATGTTTTTATTCTTCTGTTATTTCTACCCAAGAGGTAGTGTCTTCATCCCAAGAGTACATTAAGTCGTCTGTTGGATAAGGTACGGGTGCGTTCCATAGACAAGTGTCTTCGTTTAAAGTCCACGAGTTGTAAGGTTGAGGTGGAACGAAAGCATCACGAACTGAATCGTAAGTCATTCCTATTCCTGCGTAGTTCTTTCTTAGAGGTGTGTTACCTTCTGAGTGGACTCCACCGTGTGTGTTGTAAGATGTTTGTACCCATTCTCCTGGTGAAGAATCAACGAAGGTATCAAAGAACTCAGCTTCTGCAACTATTACTTGTGTTACTAATGTGTTTTCTACTTTTGCATAATGTGCCATATTGTTCTCCTTAAACTGCGTAGCGAATGATTACGATACCTGAGCCACCACTAGCCTTGAGAGAGCCACCGCCACCTGTATTACTAGCACCAGATTGTGTGGACAAAGTCTGTTGATAACCGCCTGATGTGTCTCCACCGCCACCTAAACCACCTTCGTTGGTAGAACCACTGTTGTCAGTACCACTCCCTCCAGCTCCACCGCCGCCGAAGTATCCTGATTCTCCGTAAGTTGTACCAAAAGTGTTTGCGTAGGATTCACCATCGCCGCCGTATCCGAGACCATCGGTGTTTCCAACTTCACCAGCACCTCCGCCACCTCCGCCTTGTTCATAGTAAGGATTACCGCCAGGGTCTGTTCCTGGACCTCCAGCGTTACCTTGGCCAGATGTTCCAGAGCCACCAGCCCTAGCTGGGTTTTCATCGCCAATACCACCACCGCCAGAGCCACCACTAGCGCCAACATAACCTGCGCTACCACCACCTCTACCACCACCTATTGCAGTCATTCCAAGGGCAATAGAGTTTGCTCCGTTGGAATTAATTCCGCCGCCAGCACCTACTGTTATGCTGTAAGAACTTTGTGATACAGAAACGCTTGATGAGTATAGAACACCTCCTGCTCCACCTCCTGCAGACCACGCACCGTTGTGGCGTGTGCCCGCACCACCGCCACCGCCACCAGCAACTACAAGAACATCAACAGAACCCGCCTTATTACGTACAAAACCACTAGCACCTGAAGCAGATGAAGTGAATGTGTGAACCCTATAACCACTAATGTTAGTTATTGTTCCACCTGTAGCTGAGAATGGGGTGTCTGTAATAGTCCAAGAATATGCTTGGTCAACGTAGTCACCGTTTGTATCAGTTCCTCTAATAGAGAAGCTATACGCTGTGTTGCTAGACACAGCCCCCATAGTTCCTGAAATAACACCTGTTGAGGTATTAAGACTTAACCCCGAAGGTAAAGAGCCACTTAACAAGCTGTAAGCTGAGAAAGTAGAGCCTGTAGTAAATGTAAAGTTTGTATCAACATCGTAAGATGCTGACAAACCCTCTTGAACAGAAGATATAGTCACCGTACCACCTGTTGAGGTTGGTGCAACATTAGTAATAGTCCAACTATATGCTTGGTCTTTTACATCACCATCTGTGTCAGTAGCCCTGATAGTAAATGACGCAGAACCACTATTACCTGCCGTACCACTTATAACACCACTTGTAGTGTTAAGTGATAGACCGTTAGGCAATGAACCGCTCTGTAACGAATAAGCTGAGAACGTAGAGCCTGTAGGGTAACTGAAATTAGTGTCAACGTCATAAGAAGCTGAAGCGCCTTCAGAAGTATTGGAAATAGTTACAGTTCCGCCTGTTGAGGTTGGTGTTATTGTATTAATAGTCCAACTATAACTTTGGTCAACAGTGTCTCCATCTGTGTCAGTACCACGAATAGTGAACGTGTATGCTGTATTACTAGATACATTTCCTGCTGTGCCTGATATAACACCTGTGGCTGTAGCTAAAGAAGTTCCACTAGGTAACGAACCACTCTGTAAGGAATAGGCTGAAAAGGTGCTACCTGTGCCAAACGTAAAGTCAGTATCTACATCGTAAGACGCTGAGCCACCCTCACTAACAGAAGATATAGTTACCGTTCCACCTGTTACTGTTGGAGCGACTGTATTAATAGTCTGCTGATAATCCTGAGTAGCTGTACCACCTGAAGTATCAGTAACTTTAATAGTCCACGTATAGTTAGTATTGCTTGACACTCCACTAGCTGTACCTGTGAACGCTGAGTTGCCTGTTGTAGGCAATGTACAACCACTAGGTAAAGTTCCTGATTCTAATGCGTATGTTAATTGAGCGTCAGTATCTACATCGTCTGTAAAGTCATCACCTAAGTCATACGAGAACGTACCACCTTCAGATAAAGCATCAATAGTTCGTGTTCCACCTGTTGTCGAAGGATTTGCATTAGATACTAGATTCCACTTCGTTCCATTACAGATGTAAAAGACGTCAGAAGTAGAGTTATAGTAAAGACTTCCTTCAGTGGCTACAGGAGGTTCTGCTGCGAAGACAGGTACTGCTGTACCCGTGTTTAAATATCTATAGCCCATTACGAAATCTCCAGTATGCTTAAAGCCACATCAAGGGCAGTTGCCGCTGATGATAGAACTTTAAATTTATCTCCTGCTTCCATAGCAACTTTGCCTTCAATAATCTCTAATGAGTCTGATGAAGGAATTAGTACACCTTTAGCAATGTAAACATCATCTTGGTTTTCACCCGTTGTAGATGCTGTCACAATCTGAATATCTGCTGTGATATTAGAAGCTGACTTGTTAGTTAAAACACAACCAATAACAACGGTGCTAGTGCTAGCTGGTGCTGTGTATATAGTTTCAAGCGCTGAATTACTAACGCTTGCTCCTGTTCTTAATTTGAATGTTTCTGCCATTTTATTCTCCTATCCTAATGCAATAGACATTGCGACTGACGTACCTGTAGATTCAGTGTCTGATGCAAAGTCATTCAATAACTCTGCTGTCATCCTAAGTTCTACACCTTCGCCAGCACTGTGTCCTGCTGTTGTAGCATCACAAGTAAATGTGGTACCGCTAGTAGCTGTAACTTTAACAACTTCAGAAGTCAAAGTTACGTAAGTCCAATCACTAGCTCCTAGTGTAGGAAAAGCTGAGGCCGATGCCACCGTAAAAGACGTAGCGCCTAATGATATATCGGCGGACAGTGTTGTTGCCGCGTTGTTACTAAACTTAACAGACATATCTGTCCTCCTATATTAATAAGCTACTACGATACTGTGATAGTCCAAGTAATAGTCATAGAGTCATCAGCACCCTTATTAACTACTGCAAACTTAGTACGAGCAAGCATGTCGCCACCTTCTTTCATAGAAGCTGTTGCTGTTGCGCCAGAACCTGCACCACCAGTAAAGCCGATAGTTGGAGCTGATGTGTAACCAGAACCTACACCTGTTACTGTTACTGCTGTTACTACTCCGCCTGAAACTGTTGCTGTAGCTGTAGCGCCTGTGCCACCACCACTTGTGAAAGTAACTGTGGGTGCTGAAGTGTAACCTGTACCACCTGCTGATACTGCAATGTCATCTACTTTAGAACCAACAGTATCAAAGATACCTGCTTCAGTAATAGCACCAGTACCATCGCCTGCTGCATACGTTGCTGCATACTGAATAGTATTAGTCGAAACAGTACCGCCAGATACAGTCATAGCATTACGCTCTAACTCAGTAACTAAAGCTGTTTGTGCTGGTGCTGCTACAGTAGTACCTGTACCGATAGCCATGTGTGTCATGTTTGAATCTTGACCAGCCATACGTTTAGCTACCCATTCTTTACCTGAAGTAACTACAAGGTTTTTAGTCTTCTGTACTACTTCGTTATTTATTGCAATTGTTAATGCACCTGTTAGTGCTAAATTATCTTTTACCATCTTATTACTCCTAGTTTAATGTTCTTACGTTTAAAGCACTCGAATTAATTGTGTTGCTGACAACTAAGTCAACCACTACAACATCCGATATACTCATGATGTTACCCTTGTTACCAAAATAGTTTTTGTTGACTAGGGTCGAGTCATCTAAACCAATGCCATCAGAGATAGCTTTTACTATTTGAAAATCTGTGGACTCTGAAAAACTTACGAGGTCACTGATGTTCTTTGTCTGTGCCACAACACTCAAGTCTGAGATACTAGTAATGCTGTTAGTAAAGTTCTTACCTAACGATAAAGCTTTTACGCTAGTAACGCTTGTTGTGTCTGTGAAATTCCTATTGTACATAATAACTGATACTAGTTCGTCTGTTATAGGTAAATTATGTGATAACCCTTTACCAGTAACCATACTACTAGTATCAGAGGTAGATAGCGCTTCTGTGAAACTTCTAGAGTAATCTACGCTTCTACTAAACTCATCGCTGAAACTGAATATATTACCTTTAGTCCCGAAGTAGTCCTTGTCTATAAGTGCTGCATCATCTAACGCAAAAGTATCAGTTAGCGTCTTACCTAGTTGCATACCTATAGTTTCACTTATACTTAAAATCTCGGAGACACCCTTACCCGTACTAAATACATTAGTGTCGCTTAGCAGAGTAATGTCTGCAATTATCTTTTGGGCCTCTATGGTGCTAGCATCTGCAACACTTAATGTGTCGGTAAACGCACGTACAAATACTAGAGTCTTAGCTATAACATCGCTAAATCCTAGTGCGTTACCTTTATGCCCGAAGTAATCTTTATTTACTAGCGCCGCATCATCTAATGAGAATATATCGTTAAGAGTTTTGTTAATGCTGCTGGTTTGTATGTCACTAAAACCGAGATTGTCCGCAGCTCCAGGGTCTATAAAGGTTCTGACATTATCTTCGGTACTGTTTAGGTGTAACGTGTTAAGCGCCCCTGCGCCAAGAACGCTTGGTACCTTATCACTAACGCGGAGTAAGTCGTTTACAATACGCTCGTAGAACCAACCTACCAAAACTGTTTCTGAAAAACCAAAAGTGTCTTCCTTAGGAGTTGCGTATGTTACTGCTGGCACATCCGGGAGAGACACAGCGTCATCAAAATTCCTTGCAAAAGCTACGGACCTAGCAAATACATCTGAGAAACCTAGGATGTTACCCTTGTTGCCGAAGAAATCTTTATTCACTAAAGTGCTGTCATCTAGTGCGAAAGCGTCTACTAGGTTCTTAGTAAAACTAACTAGCGAATCATCTCCTACTGTGTAGGTATCCTCTTTCACAGCTGCAAAAGATGTCTCAAGGATACTTTGCATACTTACAGTATCAGATTCAGATTTCTGTACATCCAAATCTGTTGCTTCACTGAAACTTAAGCTGTCTGCAAAATTTCTGTAGAAGTCTACAGCTTTAACAAATACATCACCAACGGTGTAGCTGTCTGTTAATTTCTTACTGTGCGTTAGCCCTATAATATCCGTGAAAGCAAAGATATTACCTTTGTTTCCGTAGAAATCTTTATCAATTTGACTTAAGTCATCTAGAGTAAACGCGTCTGTGAAAGACCTACTGTAAGACACCACTTTAGCAAAGTTCTCAGCTAATGTGAGAGTTTCTGCCTTAGGTAAACTAAAGGCTGCTGTGTATTCATCAGGTATATTTACACTGTCTACTAACGCTTTCTCTAGTTTAGTAACCCTAAAGTCTGCAAGTACTGTGTCGTCTGCTAAGCCTTTTATTACCTCTGCGTAGTGCTCATCATCGAAAGTGTAAACGTCTACAAGGAATTTGCTTACTAGGTTTTCTACTATATCACCAACAGTGTAATCGTCTACTAGACTCTTCTCGTGGGTTAATCCTATAATATCTGTGAAAGCAAATATATTACCTTTATTACCATAGAAGTCTTTGTCAATTTGGCTTAGGTCGTCTAATGTAAAGGCGTCTGTGAAGCTTCTATTGTAAGCCACCACTTTAGTGAACACATCAGCTACACTAAGTATTTCTGGTGTTGCGGGTTTAGTTAAGTGCCATGCAGGGACTTCCTGCATTACTGTAGTATCTGCTAAATTCTTTTCTACAAAATTAAAGCGTACATCACTTAAAGGAAGCTCGTCTCGAACAAATCTATTCTTAGAATCTGGGTCAGTCCAGATACCCGTAGCGCTAGCTAACTCATATGTAATACTCGCAGCTGGTTTAGCTGACGATACACTAGCTTGTAGTGATGCGTAGGATATTGAGGCGCGTATAGCCACTGTACTAGAAGTCTGCTCTTACCTTAAACTTTAGTTTATCAAAGATGGTTTGCTTACGCCCAGTTGAGTCTTCTGCCTCAATCTCGCCTTCGTAAGTACCAGCATCAACATCTAAAGTTGTGGGATTCCACTGCATGAAACACTTACCTGAAGTGTACGGTGCAGTTAACCCACAAGTAATAGTATCTAAAACTGCAGAACTTCCTAGGAGGCGAAAATGTACTCTTACGGTTTGCCCTGTAAGGTCGATAGGTGCCCACGTAGTGGCATCATCTTCATCAAGGGTTGCACCTGTCGCAGCGGTGTTTGAGTCTCTTAACGTAAAGTTAAGCTCTGGTTTGTCATCACCCGCAACAAGGTTGATTGTATCGTAATAAGCCATTATTTAACTCCTCCTGGAGGTTGTTCTCAGCATTTGGCATGCAATAAATTTGTCTTTATTATAACACTAGTTTCTTAGATAAAGCCATTATCTTCTAATTTAGTATTAGCATCTAAGTTATCCGGGTTACGTAGTCCTAATAAGTTGATCTGTTTACAGCTTTCGTTATAACGTAAGTAATATGTGTTGTTCTCAGCCTTCATGTCACCACTAATCGTAGCATGCGCCTTGTAAGCTACATAGTTAAGCAACGCCTCTGTGTATATCTGAGGTAGTTGTAAGTTTACTGTGATACTCTTAGCTAATTTAGGTGAAGCAGTATACGTAACGAGCATATCTTTCCTACCGTCCTCATCTGTACCTTTAATAACTAGCTTAGATGGGTCTTTGAATATTACAGATACGTTTACATCCACTTCATTTACTAGACGCTTTTTATCATTGTTAATAGCAATCTCTTCGCCATCTGTGAAGCTACAACTAGTAGCATGCAAGAAGTCATCTGGCAGATTAAACTCTTCACCGTTAAGTGCGAAGTCTAATTCCATATCTTTTTGTAGTATGTTGAACTTCTTATGCAACTCGATGTTAGCTAAGTTAATAAACGAGCGAAGCTTGTCTCTATTTTTAGCCTGCACTGTAGTAGGAGCGGCTGCTCCAGGAGTTAAGTCGCCAACATCTGATGTAGCTAACTGGCTAATCTCACCATTAACTAAGAAGTCCATATACTCGTAAACTTTCAAAAGGTTTCCCCTAAATAAATACTTATGGTATTTATCATACCACGTTGTGTAGTTGAGTAGTTACTTTATACAAAATAAGAACTGTCTCCTCCGTTATCAGGCTCCTCATCATCCCATAACATACTACCATCTTTACTATGCTCATCTGTTGAGACTTCACTAGGCTTCCACGCATTAAACTCACTTAACATAGAGATATTATCTATCTGGTCATCATGCTTAGACTTAAATCCCTTGATAGTTGCTAATGACAGCTCATCTATCATCTCAGATAGCTCAGCAGAGTCCCTCAGCTCCTCAGGAAACCATATCTTACCACTTTTGAATAGTGGTACCGCAGTTTGCTGGAATCGGCTCATCTTGTCCTTATTAGGACGTATTCCTGGAGAGGTCTTCCCACGGCCTGAAGCTAAAGTAAAGTAGTTATTACGATTCATCATCTCATTCTGTATCCAAGCAATGAAACCCCCCTGCTGACCAGTAACTTCCACCCCCACCTCTTGAGGATGATACTTCTGAGCTAATCTAAACAGCTCATCTATAGATTCATTCATCAAGGCCTTCTTACAAAACCCATCTACCCACAACCAATCCCCGTTATTGTTGTACGCCCACACGTTAATCGTACTAAAGTCAGCACTTTCCTTCTCAGATGTAGCGAAGTCAGTAGTAATATAGAAGTTAAACGCCCCCAGGTTCGTCTTAACATTAGCATGTTTGTACCATATCATGTCACTGTCCTTAATTAGACGTTCCTCTTCAGACATAATACGTAGCATAAGCTCCTGGTTGAAGCCATCTAGCTTACCAGTCTTCTTAGCCTTCTCATATTGGGCCGTAACATACCTGTAATCGAATCTATCACCCCAAGCACCTTTAAACTCATCCTCTGCACAAGGAAACTTTTCACACACTGGGTACACGTTGACGTGCCATGCGCCTGATTCTACTGCTTTATACAAAGGGTCTTTAGCATTAAAGGGAGTTCCAGACCAAATAGTCTTCTTTTTAGTAGGATGTAGTGCGTAATCTACAGCTTTGTACACAGTATCCTCAATACTGGCAATAACCGTAGGCGATCTAGCGTCATCATCACTGATTAAGTCATCTAACACAGCTAATGTAGGACGTTGTCCCATCTCTTTCGCACCACGAACACCAGTTTTAGCACCATACATCTTAACAACAAACTGTTTACCTTGTGCATTCTCAAATTCCATTCTAGCATCAGTAAATCTAATCTTAGGTATGTATTTTTGCAAGAAGTCACTGTTATGGTAGCGGTACTCAACGTTCTTACGCATGTTCTTAACACCGTTCTCCATGCTATCAGACACATATATAGCTAGATTTACCTTACCAAACCCAGGTATGTTGCCATACGTAGCTATGTACAAGAATAAATACTCACCCAGTACTGTAGTCTTAGCTAAACCACGAGAACACATATTAGCGATATTCTCCTTCATACCACCAACATTGTCTAACATTCTGTAATGAATCACAGGAGACTTGTGCTCCTCACCATCCTCACCGTTAACTAGCTTAATAAAGCTAATAAACTCTAGTGAAAACTCACTAGGCGTATATGTAGGGTCCTCTTCATAACTTATATCATTAAGCCACTCATCTACATCCTTTTTAATTAGCTCAGACATCTACTCCTCTTCAGAACGGTTACGTAGAAAGCTATCCCCAGAATTAGCGTCTGACTCAGCTTCTACTAATAAGTAGCTTACCTCCATAGAGATCTGCTCAAACCTATTTCTTTCCCGTTGGTCAGTTGATTCATTAATCCCCGCCTGTGCCATTAGTTTAATAGCTCTCAATTTACCTAAACAATCTGCCATACAATGAATCATCTATCTCCTCCATAAATTATCTATAACGATTATCAGGCCTAACCCCAATCCCAAAAGTAATCCTAACATTATTAGTTCTACCATTTTTCATTAAGCCATTTACTTACAATATAAAACATAGCACCCATAGCGCCCATACCCAGCACACCTAACATAATATCCATCATAGCTCTTCATACTCCGTTTCAATTTCAGGTTTCTTCCGAGCAATAATATCAGAATGTGCCACAGTTTGTGCCGTAACAGCTCCACTCTCGATAAGCTTCATTTGTTGTTGTGCTAAAGCTCGTGTAGTTGCACGCAGCTCATCAATAGAATCATTAGAGTAATTAACATCAATCTCAATCTTAGCTGACTCAGGGGCTTTAAGTTGCATAATCAAGCACTCAGCCGCCTTCTGTCTAACAGTTTCTGATTTGGCATCCCGCATAAGCTCAGCTTGTATATTGATAGCTTCCTGATGAATATCCATATTTAAAATATGAATAGGAACTAACGATTGCTCCATAATCTTATTAACTAAATCACCACGATTGTACGCCGTAGAATACGAGGCAATGTTCTTCCCAGTAATCCCATTATCCACTAAACGTTTATATCTCTCAGGGAACGTCTTGCTGTAAGCAAGAGTGTTCCCGTCTCCGAGTAGCTTGTAACTAACAAACTTCACAGCATTTACATAGTCCAGAGTTTTAAACTTACCTGCCTTTAACACAGTAGTAAAGCTCATCACATTATTACGGTAGTGTTCTCTGAAGTCCCCATCCTCGACATCATTAACAACATTAACCATCTCTTGTGTCACATATTTACGCATACGTGGAGGCAAGCCCCCTTGTAACTGTGATATAGAAAGCTTACTATCTATATCAACCTGTGCAATAGCGCTGCTCTTACTAGTTAGTGGCATATATATCTCCCGCAGGGTTATAAGCAAGAAAATGACTCTCTGCCTCTATAATAATTTCTCTCATACGTTCCTCATGTAAATCTTCAAACCACTCAAGCTTAGCACCGATAGGTTGAATCTCTTTAACTAAAACCTCTAATATCTTCTTCTCTACCTTGACAGCATCCTCAAACGGATCACTGACAGCTACGAACTCAGCAGTATTATAAGGTTTGTGTTGATTATATTCTTTATACCTACGCTTCAAGTCTCGTGTCATCCCCACCTTGATGTACCCAGGATAGCTGGAGTCTTTTAATATATAGATATACCCATGATTAATTGCCACCTTCTGCACACTAGGGTAACTACGAAAGTCAGACAGAGACATCTCAGACAAAGAACTAGTTATCTTCTGCATCGTCCACCTCCACCTTATCTAACTTAGAATACACAGCACGCAATTTAGGTTTTTCATCTAAAGACCCAGCAAAGAAGTATTCAGGATTAATCATAAACAAACTTCTCCGATATTTACGAATTACATTTAACTGCCGTAAGCGAGATATATATTGTGACATGTGCGAAGGACCAATTCCAGTTGTCTCCACAATATCTACCTGTCTGTCATAACAAATATTCCCATAGTGCACATTCTCAACTAAGTGTTTCAGTATGCGTATCTCATTAGGATTAAGTTGTACCAATACATCGAATACTCCGTGTTCTACTTGCATCATTAAATAGTGTGGTTTGCTCATGAGAGAATTATATACCGTATTACCTAATAAAGGAACTAATAATATTAAATAATGTAAGATATGGGGCAACTGCTTAAAAAGTAGGCAGGAAAGTTACCTCCAGACGGTAACACATCTTACCTCCAGCCGGTAACTTAGGGTATCTGAAACCCGCACAGTGACAACAACGCCCTATCTTATATCTATAAGGGGGTTTGGGGGAACGTTAGGACCCCCACCTCTTTTGAACTAAAAAGATATCATATATAGTATATAAAAGAAGGAGGGTTGCTTTCCACCCCTACGGGGTTACAAGCCCCCCTCCCCCTAACAGGGGGGAGGATTACTCTAACTAAACTTCATTTGAAAATAAAACCCGAAAAGGGTACATAAGCTACACAAGCTACACTGTATTAGCAAACCATAATGTAGCAGTAGAGAAAATTCATATAATAGTTCCAGCTTAGTAACTTACTGTGGGGCAATAGATTTTCAAAGGTACCCCCCCCTGTATTCTAAATTAACTATCTTTTTTCGTCCTACGGACGTATTGCAAGCAATTATGCTTGTACTTCTTACTTAATAGGATAAATATCATGGCTACATATAACAACTACGACATCATCATTACTGACTCAGCTACTGGTAACCCAGAGGTTATCAAGAGTGTTCACTTCTCTACGGAGCGTGCTGACTTTCCATTCGATATCTTCATCGAAATGTTACAAGGCGCAAGCAAGGTAGAGGTTCAACAGTGGAAACCTAAGGCAACTGCTACAGGTCTCAACGCTCAGCTACTGGGTGGTAAGAAAGCTTCGAAAGAAGAGACTGCGTTCTAACAGTCTAAGCTCCCTAACGGGAGCTACCCTTTTTTTACACACAACACTTAACACACAACACAGTACGATAGCACACACCTAGCACACTATCTGATAGCACGTCTAACTACATACAACCGTCCTACGGACGGATTGGCTTATTATATTAATAGGCTATATCCCTTTACTATCTGGAGCAATAACATGAAAATATGGAAACATTTAAGTAATTCAATCGTAAACCTACTAGGTCTTATAGATGACATCGTAGGACAACCTGGTCTAAGGACTGCAGTACCCACAACATTCGCTATCGTCAACGAGTCTCTAAAACAGTCACTTGTAATGAACCGAGTAGAGTCCAAACAAGAACTAATAGACTTCTTAAAAGAGCATAACGCATCAGTCGATTCAAATGGTGTAATCACGTACCACGATACCCAACCTAAGAAATCTAAAACAAATTAAAAAGAAGTAAACCTCATTTAGCACTTAGGCGTGCCTAAATCATCATGGATAAGATGTAAACAATATCTAATTCTATATACCTAGTAGTAGCCTCTAAAGCTGTGTAGTTATATAGTTTTTTTACCGAAGATAGTACCTAGAAAGTATTGCTTTAACCCCATAAGATATAGTAATACTATCCGCTGTATCTTATTTAATCTTGGATAGTAAAAATAATAAACGGAGTTCAATATGGCTACAAAGCTAATCAACACACAATCACCTCGCAAGAGCAACACTAACAACACAGACCAAGAATACTATAACCTCTACTATTCTGCTGATGACAACTGTGTATTCACGCCATCAAGTAAAGCTATGGCTGGTGCATTAAATGCAGACACTGTATTCAAAATTGTTACTAACCGGCTTACTAACGATGTACTGTTTACAACTACTAAGGCGTATAAGAAAGGCAACAAGACCTTTACTAACTTTAACGTTAAAGTAATGCCTACAGCTGGTGAACACAAAGACAAATATGTCTCTGCTGGTTTCATTAACTACTATACTAACTCTCTTACTGAAGCTTCTTCTGAAGTTGAACGTACTGAAGCTATCAAGCATCTTAGAGAAGAACTATCTACGCTTACACCTGAACAAGTAAGCAAGCACATCACTACTGATGACGCTACACAAATAGTATCTGTACTGTAAATCTATATAAACTCTAATGGCATTAGCTGTTAGAGTTTTATTTTTCTATTGCTCACAAGAGGATAGTACTAAAAGGAGATATCTATGATTGACTACGCAATCCACTTAGACTTATGGTGGTACTACTACACCTGGCAATCAATAATCATCACTTAGTTTGTACCTATAGCTAAACACAGTTAGTCCCTTTATCGAAGCAACTGATACTAGACAATCAGTCATATATTGATGGGACACCAACACACAACGAGTTAGCATTAGCTAACACCACTAATGCACTTTCATATCAATACTAGTTGAGATATGATTGTGTGTTTTTTTATTAAATATGAGGATAGTAAAATGGAAATGAATCAATTACAAACAGAAAAGTTTTATAGTAAGACTAACACTAACAGCATCATCATGGATGACCTAAACAGCGCGTTACCATTACAAATGTATATGGATATTAATACTGCTATAACTAAATACCGTACGGGGGAGTACTATAACTCTAAGAGGGTACGTATTACTAAACTTGCTACTACTGAAAAGATAATAAGAGCTATATTCTGTAATATTCTACTAACTGATAGACAACGTCCTATACAAGACCCTGCAACTGCTATTGGGTTTGCTGTAGGTATGGATAATCCTGTTGACGCGGTTAAAACGGGAGCTGAATTGCTTGCTGTTACTGCAGATACTAACCTATTTGATATACTAATGTATTCAGATGGTACAGAGATTAAACCTAAGCTAATTATTGAAGATAGTACTCGTAATAAGCTAAATACTTTACAATTCCTACCACCTTGTAAGGAACAACCACAAGACTGGATAAATAACACCACTGGAGGGTGGCTATTTGAACATAAGAGCGTACTTCTAGGCAACGGTAACCATCATGAAGGATACCAAGCTTTAGACGCTTTAAACGCCTTGCAATCAGTTCCTTGGACTATTGACGCTGATGTACTAATCAACGAAAAGGACACAAATACAAATATGAATCAAGAGCAATTTCTTACTATTGCTAGTGAGTATATTGGTTCTGATTTCTACTTTGTATGGAGATATGATAAGCGTGGTAGAAGCTATTCATCTGGTTATGACCTAAATATTCAATCTAATGAGTATGGCAAAGCTTTACTTTCATTAAGCAACCAAGTTCATGTAACTAACGTTGATAATCTTAAGATAGCTATAGCTAATCATGCAGGTCATGACAAAATGACATGGAGTGATAGAATTGATTGGTTTGATAAACAGAATGACCAATTTGAGACTGCAGACTGGGACGAACCTATCCTAGGTAGGAAAGCTATTAATGCTTATCAAGATACTATTAATGGAGAGTCTACTGGGTATGTAATGTCTTTAGATGCTACAGCCAGTGGATTACAAATTATGTCTGCACTTACTGGGTGTATCAAGACTGCTAGAGCATGTAATATGATTAATACAGGTAAGCGTGAAGACTTGTATACTATGATATCTGATGAGATGAATACTAAATTATCATTAGTTGACTATGTTGATAGAAAGCTGGTTAAGCAACCTATCATGACGCATTACTATAACTCTAAGGTTGTACCTGCAGAAGCTTTTAATGAAGCACAGTTAGATGTGTTTTATAAAGTCTTAGATAATGCATTTGAGGGAGCTGAAGCACTGATGGAGACTGTCAATTCATTCTGGAATTATGATACTGATGTGCATACCTGGACACTGCCTGATGGACATGTAGCTAGAGTACCTGTAGTAGAGATGGCAGATACTAGAATCGAAGTAGATGAACTAGAGCATAGAACGTTTACATACAGATATGCTAAGCAACAACCATCTACAAACTTTAAGAGTCTTGTAGCTAACATCATTCACTCTGTTGATGGGTATATAGCTAGAGAGATGGTACGTAGAAGTACCTTTGATTTAGTTCATATCCATGATTGTTTTGTATTCTCACCAGAATACATGCAAGATGTTTCACAGCTGTATAGACTAATTATGGTTGAAATAGCTGATAGTAATCTATTAAGCGACATTCTCAGTGAGATTAGAGGTGAGTACATAGAAGTAAATAAGCTAACTAATACGCTGTCTGCAGAGATAGCTAAAAGTGAATACATGTTAAGTTAATATAATCCCTACGCCTTATGGCGTGGGGGTTTATTTTTTTATTATGTCTTATGTGGACTCCGTCCACTGCTTTGAAAAATAACTATAAGAGATGATAAAATGAAACACTTTTTAAACTTATATCGAGATGATTTTGTAGAGGGAATATGGCGACAAATCTGCGAACAATTAGATATACCAATAACAGCTGAACAAGCTGAAATTGTCTTCCAATCTGTAGACTTTAAGTAACCACTCAAAGTATCAAAGCGCAAGACTAACTATACCAACTAACCTACAAAAGGCGAGATGAACTCTAAACATTACCTGAACTTCCAAATAGGAACGTGTTCCCACAAGGGATGCGTGAATATGGTCAACAAAACTTGTTGGCTAGATGGGCTGGAATTTAAGAAGTATGCACAACATGCAGAGCATCTACACACACCTAAGCTGTGTATCGCAAGACGCCAAGTAGACTTATACAAGACAGAAGGACTGTTATATAATGACTAATTCATCACCGTGGTTTACAACCCTCACAAACCCATCACACCTATCTTTTACTACTGAACAGCAAACTATTATTGATAGTACTGAAGAATGCGTATTAGTTAATGCAGTAGCAGGTAGTGGTAAAACCTCTGTACTTATGGAGATAGCTAAGAAGTACAACAACGGATTATATTTAGCATTCAACAAAGCTATTGTTAAAGACGTAATTCCTAAATTACCACTAGGATGGAGTTGCAAAACATTTAATGCCTTTGGGCTACATATGGTTTACCAAAACATACCTAAAATTAAGGTAGATTTTACTAAATACTCTACCTTATTCGGTAAGGGGGAGGCTACACATCTGGCACAGAAACATATGATACTTGCAGGAGACGCTACTACTGCTTCATGGGAAGAGACATGTAGACGTTTTACTATCTCAACTGCACATATTGAAGATGCTAAACACATATTAAAGCAAGGCATGGCCCTACAAAACTTAGTTAGTGGTGATGAAATGCTAGAATACCCTATTCAAAATGGATGGCGAAGTGAGCACTATGACATTGTCTTAGTTGACGAATGCCAAGACCTAAACCCACAACAGATTAAATTTTTAAGCTGTATTCCTACGAATAGAATTATATTTGTAGGAGATTTAAACCAAGCTATCTATGGTTTTAGAGGGAGTGATCCATTCGCTGTAGAAATGGTTAAAAAACAATACTCTCCTACGGAATATCCTATGCCTGAGAGCTTCAGGTGTCCTATAGAGATACTTAATGAAGTAAAGGATATTGTGCCTCAGATTACAAGTAATAAGTCAGGAGGAAGCGTACACACGATACCTAAATCTGCAGTAATATATCCAGATAGCTGCTTTGTAACAAGCAGAACAAACGCCAGTCTTATTAGATTAGCACATAAACTAATTAGTAAGAATGAACACTTTGCAATTAGTGCTCTCTTCGTGAATGCATTAACAGCACGAATAAATCCAGTGTTAGCTGCGAGTAGTACTATTGAAGAAGTAAGGGACTTACTTGAACAAAAGTATAACGATGAGTTAAATAGATACATGCAAATGGGGTGGAATACGGCAAATCTAGTTGATAGATACAAAGGTCTTATTACAATTGCAAAGAATTGTACAAGTATCAAAGGAATTAAAGCATTTATCTCTAATATGCGTCTTCATACAGTCAGTGGGAGTGAGCGCAAGCTTATAACTATTCATGCTGCTAAAGGACTTGAAGCAGAACATGTATTCTTCTTAGACCCTGATACCTGTGCATATTTTAAAACTAAAACAAATATTGAATGGGAAAAGCAACAAGAAGATAATTTATATTATGTTGCGTGTACCAGAGCACTGAAAACACTAACCTTCGTTAGGTGATGGAGTTAATACCTATTAGCTTTGATAAAATTAAAGCGGGTATGTCAATTCTAGTAAATTTAAAGAATATACCGAATGACTTATCCAGACACACCGTAAGTCATACCTCTGCTGGGCATCCTGGCAGATTGACTATCTATTGTGAAAAGGGTTTTTATTTTTATGAAAGCGATTTCACAGAAATCTTTTTAGACAACGCTGTCAATAATACATTTATACTACTAGAAGGTAATGTAGATATTACCGACTATAACACCTAAAATTTAAGGAATATTATGAGTGACACTGACGTTATTATCATTTCAGCTATTGTAGGCTTCGTAGGATATATTCAAGGAGTTCTCTACACTCGGAAAAGGAATAGAGAAATAAGTCTACATATTCGCTCAGATATTATACAGTCTGCATACGACCAAGGTTTTATTGATGGGTGTGAACAAGAATCTAAACAACAAGAGGAGTCCTAATGACCATCACCTTTATACAAGTAGCGCTATTCATTTTTTTAGCTCTAATGTTAAGACAAATAATTAGCTTTGCTAAACTAAATAAACAGGAGAATGTAAATGCATCTATTAAAGAGCGTTAATCAATATGTTGATATTTCAGGTAATATCTATGCTATGAGCCCTAACGGAAACATTGATGATGTGACTAATAATAAATTAGGCAACATAACTAATGCACCGCTAACGTGGTGGAATCACCTATCAGCTTACGATACTCGTATTGCTGACATAATCTTTGGAGGATTAAACCATGAGCAACAAAACTAATCAATTCATGACCTACTGTAGTAACGAGGACAAAGCAGGCTTTGCCAATATCACAGATACTCTCGATACCTTACTAGACGATTTAGACGGCTGGAAAGAGCAGGTTGATACGTATAGTAGACGTGATGACAAGTTTGTGGACAAACCCCTAAAAAGAAACCGTGGAGATTACCAGTATGGAAGGGGTTAAAAATTACTTTAACACAGAGCATTGTGAATTAAGTTGTAAATATAATAGTGATAACAAGTGTCACATGTACAAACTACCTTTATCAGTATTTATAAACACAGCCTTTAAAGATAACGTAACTAACTACGCACCTATGTGTGGATGCTTACCTGAACTTAAAGAATACGCTACTCATCTATTATTAGAAGGCAAGGTGATTGATGGGTAGATATTATCAAGGAGATATTGAAGGTAAGTTCTGGTTCGGTTGCCAAAACTCTACAGATGCTGAATTCTTCGGAGCTAGAGAAGAACAAGATTTCATAAACTATTGTGTAGACGATGTAGATACAGTTCTCACAGGAATCGATAAATGTAAAGACGCTTTAGGCGACTTGATTTATTTATTTGATCTAGCCTATCGAGGGGATATAAAAGATAACCCTGATTGGCAGAAATTAAGTGAAGAAAAACAAACAGAAATGTATGAATGGTTTGCTAGATTAGATATAGGTATGCGAATACTTAAATATTTTATGGCTAACCCAGACGACTACTGTAACTTCACAGCAGAATTATAATAAGGAGACCCTCATGGGACAAGTTAAACGAATGCTTTTTGAAGAGCAAGAACACGATGCACGTATGCGTGATATGGAACCTGATTTCGATGACTATGCATTAGCTATTAAAGCTAAAGAAAAGGATGATTATCGTGACTGGGAAATTGTAGATGCAAAAGGTGAACACTGTAAGGCATGTGAGCATTGTGAACTAACTAAAGACGCTTAT
>Ga0257127_1001224_pt1 | contig 18840 bp, 6 predicted proteins | sample SI060_135mmetaG_FD_190152 | JGI IMG/M metagenome (GOLD analysis project Ga0257127, IMG submission 190152) | Marine microbial communities from Saanich Inlet, British Columbia, Canada - SI060_135m | ecosystem: Environmental > Aquatic > Marine > Inlet | place: Canada: British Columbia | collected... | reverse complement strand
ATGGAATGGATCAGCATGGATTCAACGTGGTGCAGATATCGATGGAGAAGCTGCAAATGATTGGAGTGGTTGGTCAGTGTCGTTAAGTGGTGGTGGGGGTATAGTAGCAATTGGTGCTCCGTACAATGGTGGTAATGATGAAGATAGTGGTCATGTGCGCGTGTACGAATGGTATGTGAATTCATGGATTCAACGCGGTGGTGATATAGATGGAGAAGCAGAATATGATCGTAGTGGTTATTCAGTATCATTAAGCAGTGATGGATCTATAGTAGCAATTGGTGCATATGGCAATGATGGCAATGGTACTAGCAGTGGTCATGTACGGGTGTACGAATGGAATGGATCAGCATGGATTCAACGTGGTGCAGATATCGATGGAGAAGCTGCAAATGATTGGAGTGGTTGGTCAGTGTCGTTAAGTGGTGGTGGGGGAATGGTTGCAATTGGTGCAAGAGAGAATCATGACAATGGTTACAATAGTGGTCATGTACGGGTGTACGAATGGAATGGATCAGCATGGGTGCAACGTGGTGGTGATATAGATGGAGAAGCAGAAGGTGATTTAAGTGGTCATTCAGTATCATTAAGTAGTGATGGGGGAATAGTTGCAATTGGTTCAATTTTTAATGACGATAATGGCAACAAAAGCGGTTCTGTAAATGTTTATAGATATATTAATGAACAAGTTGATATTGTTGAAATAAAAAATATATGGATTGTAAAAATAGATTTAGATCCAATTACAAATGAAGAAATGTTCGTAAGAAGTAAAATATATTATAAATATATTGAAAATAATAAAATAAAATACAGGACTTCTGATTATACATTTAATTTGCAAACATATTTATGGAATTATGATGGTAATTATATTGATGCGAGTGATAATAATCCGAATATAGATATAAGTTTATATGAAGAATTATATCCAAAATATAATATAGATGACATTAAGTATATTGATAATAATGTTGTTTATAAACCAATTATAGTTCCGGATATTTCAGGAATTAAACAAATATATATTAATAATTTGTCAACATTTTTATCTAAAAAAGAAGATTTGTTTAGTGAGATTGGTGGTCATCATAAAAAAGAAGAAAATTATGTAACGGGTGCAAAAACACAAATATATGTTTTTGGCGAAAATAAAAATGCAATACTAGGCGTCAATGATAAATATGGAAATATAATTAAAACAGTTCATTCGATTCAGAATTCGATACTATCAGAATATAATTTGTTGAAAATATACGTAAATGATAATATTACAAATAAATTGTTTATGTATGATGGTGAAATTTTATATGGGATAGGTAATGATTATGAAGGTTCGTTATCTATAAAATATATATTAAATATATTTAATAATGATAATGATATATCTTTGAATACAAAATTAATATATGGTAGCATTGAAATTTCAGGTAACAATATAGATAAAAAATATTCAGAACTTGACAATGAATTAATAGAATTAACTAATTTTAAGATGACAAATAATGCCAGTGGATATAATACTGAAAAAGCAATATTATATGATTCAAATAATGAATTTATTATTGGTGCAAAAAATGAAACAGAAGGAAAATATAAATTTGTTAAAGTTAAATTTTCATTAGACGAAGAATATAATTATATAGTTAATATATTGGAAAGTAAGGTAGCTGATATATCTAGTAATAATACTATATCTAATATGATAACTAATAATCAAGATAAAAGAATTGATTATAGTACGAAATATTTGAAGGATATAATATATGATTTGTCTTTTAACCAGTATATGAGTGTAGATTATACAAATAAAAATCAATATATATTTAAATCATTAAATACATTGAGTGAAAATGAAGTTCATTCATCGTTTTCTACAGCAAAAATAGTATTAAAATTTAAAAGGAACAAATATATGACCAGACTGTTAAAAATTTCTCTCGATTTGATTAGTGAAGAATATTATGATTTCATAAAAATAAAATTAAATAATGTAAGTATATTTGATACAAATTATTTAAGTGGGACTGTTTCAAATAAAATAGTCTATTTGTTTGTAAATGATAATGATATAATTGATATAAATTATTCAAAAGATGAAATGATAAGTGCTGGTGATTTAACATTCGTTAATTTTGATGATGATGAAAAGGTGATAGTGAAGATGGAATTAGTAAATGAATTTTATCGTCATTGGAATAATAGTGTGTCTGAAATTGGAAATAATATATCAAATATTAGAGGATATCTATATAAGTATATAGAAGTTGATGATATTGGATATTCGTTAAGAATAACTGACAAATTTTTTGTTGATAATTATGTTGAATTTGTTTCGTGTGAATTTGGTGACTCATTAAGTGGTATTGATGTTGTATATCATAAATTTATAAAAAAGAATGAATTGTTATTTGTAGGTTATAATAGTTTAACAAAGAATTTTATACGTTCGCTTTTAATTAAAATAGATAGTATAAATAATTTATTAACATTACAGATAACAGAATCAAGATATATTTCGTATACTGATGTCGAAGAACCAAATATATCAAATATTGAGGAAATATGGAATAAATCTATTGACACGAATGGTTACTATATTAATAATATAGTTTTAAAAATTAAAAAATATACCGAGAAAGAAAATGTTATTGTTAATATACCAACATACATAACAAATGTAACATTTGATAATATAACAAATATAATACATAATAATAGAAACACATTTTTTTATAATAGAAAATCTATTGATTCTCTAATTCACCAAAATAATATTATATATTCGTCTGGTAAGATTAATATAAATAATAATAGATATTCTCAAATAGAAATTAAAAATGAAATTGCAACTATAGTAAGTGATGATATATTTATAGTGGAAACAAATTATTTAAAAAATATAATTGATATAAAAAAAATAGATGTTGGTTCTAATCACACATATATAATTGATAATAATAATGAAATATATTCATTTGGAGATAATACATATCAACAGTTGGGTTTGTATGATGTAATTCAATATAAGAGTGGGTATTATATTGAAAATATAACAATATCATTATATAATAACAATAATGAAGGAATAGATTGGAATCGTATAAATGATAATTATATACCAATAAATGAAAATGGTATTCAATTATATATTAATAATATGTGTGACAAATATGTAATTGTATTTGATTATAACGTATTTAGTAATATAAATGATTATAAGATTTTATTGATGAATGAATTGGATAGTAATGAATATTTGGAATTATCATTTGATTCGAGTATTATAAATGTAATATTGGAATGCACATTAGAAATTGATTTTGATAGTTTAAATATAGTTTTTAATCATAATATTATTGAATATATTGATTCAATGGTAGTATTGAATAAACCATTATATTTAAAAATAATAAAAACGACTAATGATATAGTAACAAATTCAAGTATTACATTCAAAAAGATTGATATATATAATAAAAATAGTGTAAGACAGATACAAAAAATAAATATGTCGAATATTAAAGATATTAAATGTGAATACAATAAAAGTGTAGTTATTATTAATAATGAAGCACAAGATGTAATGTTTATAGGTGAAGACAACGACAAAACTTTTTTTGAGGATGATCATAAGTTGAATACTGAAATAATAGAATTATTTAAAAAATATGAATTTTCATTTGGTATTAAAACTTATAATATAAAATTGCGAAAAATTATATGTGGGAATGATAATACATTTGTTTTAAATGAAATCGGACAAGTATTTAGTTGTGGGAAAAATACACATTATCAATTGGGATTAGGTGATAATAACAAACATATGATATTTAATATGATACAACCAGATAAAGTAGAACATGATACTGGAATGGGTGTTTTTCCAACAATTGTTGATATTAATGCAGGTGAAGATCATACATATTTCCAAGTAGGTGATATTATATTGAAAGTTGAAATTGATTCTTATATAAATAATAATTATTATAAGATATTGGATGAAGGAAGAATAAATATAATATATTTAAGAAATAAACATTACGTTTGTGGATTGAATGATAAAGGACAATTGGGTAATTCTACTCAAATTTACGATACATATACACAAAATCGAAATTCAATTGAAATTATCGTAGCAACATATAATAGTACATTACATAATGATAGAATTATAAGTAACTATAATAAAACAGTTAATTTTAAAAATAGTGATTTGAATACAGATATAGTAAATGTTTCCCAGATATATACATGGGGTGAAATGTTATATAAAGAATTTGGATTAGATAAAACAAGTATTACAAATGATATAAATAATATATTAGAAATACCATTGCAAGTGTTTAATTTGCCAAAAATAATAGATGTAGGATGTGGAGATCAATATACTATATTATTAGACAATAGCAAAAATATATATACGACTGGTAAGAATGAATCTGGAATTTTGGGTAATACAACATATGACAATAAAGAATATTTTATAAAATATAAACATCGTTCAAAAGAACAAATAGGAAAAAATATTGATATATTATCAACTTATTCAGACCATGTATTATTAATAAAAGAAAAACAATTTAATACAGATTTATCATTTGAAAAAATATCTGAACTTATAAATGCTATACCATCAGAATTAAATATCACGTTTGATGAAAAGTATTTAAATGCTGTTGAATTAATTGATGATGAAAACGTTGGCCAATTATATAATTTATCACCAATAGAACAAACATTGGCTCAAAATATAGTAGAAACTCCACAAATAGAATATCCGATAATGGATACTGTTTCAAATACTACTAGTTCGAATACTACTGGTTCAAATACTACTGGTTCGAATACTACTGGTTCGAATACTACTGGTTCAAATACTACTGGTTCGAATACTACTAGTAGTGGTTATGGATATTAATTAAATACAATATATAATATATAATAATAATATATATTGTCTTATGGCTAGTAATCTTATGGATAAATTGAATGATATTGGATTGGTCACACTTGATGATTTTAAAAATATATCGGAAGAATATTTAATAGGAAAAATACCATGTTCCCCACTTGAATGTCGAAAAATATATAGAAGAATAATTGATATATTAAAACCTCAAACTAAAATAATTGTTGGGGGCAATAATAAATATGGAAAACTTGGACTAGGTGATAATAATATTAATATAAAACAGAATGAGTATACTGAAATTGATATTAGTGAAAATATAATAGATGTAGATACATCAGATACACAAACAATATTACTTAATAATAATGGTGAAATATATAGATTTGGTCATAATGGAAAACATAAATATATTACGTATGAAACAAATATATTACCATTTATGAATTTGTTAAACCCAAATAAAGATATATTTAAATCACAAACATTAAAAGATATATATAATTATGAATTATATACTTTTAGAGATGATACTATTAATTATTCTATAATAGATAATGAAACCATTGAAATAAATTGTATAGAATCAAATAGAACCGGGCAAGAATGGTTGGATTATGAATCAATATCGCAAGGAGAACCCGGAATTAATCGTTCATTGTATTTTCCAATATATTTTCAAGATATTAATTACAATAATGATTATATAAATAATAGGAGGTATAAAATTAATATAGAAAAAATAGATATACATTTTTTAACACAATTAAGTGGTATTATTGATATTTCGGGTCAAGGATCACCTACAATGGTAATTAAATTTTCAATTGAAAAAGTATATCAACGTAAGGGAATAATATTAGATATAGAAAATATATCGAATAATGATAATTATAATGTAGTAGAAACAATAACCGAATATTCATATGATTTAGGTGATATAACAAGTGATGGTGAATATAATGTTAATTTTTTCAGTGTTACCGGAATTGTTTTAGATTCAAATTTAACATTTAATGAAACATCAGATATTATTGAATATAATAGAATTAAGATTCAATTTATTTGTCCATTAACTAGATTTGATTTTAATAAAAAAATACGAATTAATTTAGAGTTATACGAATCAAATTTTAATATAAAAAATGATGTTTTAAGTGATTATAAATACGAATTAAATGTAATAGATGAAAATTTTATATCATTACCAACAAAAATACCATCATTAAAACAATATAATAGATATACATTTTTGAGTGGTATAAAAAAAATTTCAGCAGGTTATAATCATTTATTATTACTTGATAATAAAAAATACATTTATTCATATGGTTCCAATTTATACGGTGAATTAGGTGATGGTAAGTCAACCTATATGATAGATTTTAATATTGATACATATTATCAAAACAGTATAGAACCATTATTTACAAATGTACCATCTACTATATTTGGAACAATTGTGTTTGATTATAATGAATCAACATTTAAAAATGTTCATGTTGAAAATATACATAATGAAAATATATATATATCATCTGATAGAAGAATTAAAAAAAATATAACCGATGTATCTGATGCATTTGCTTTGGATACAATTAGAAAAATAGAAACTAAGGAATATGAATATATAGATAAAGAACTAAAGGGTTATAAAAAGGCAATTGGTTTTATCGCACAAGATGTTCAAAAATATTTCCCACAGGCAGTAAAAATAGGTGAAAATAATGTGTTAACATATGTAGAATTAAAAAAATATACATGGAAAGATGTTGACAATTTTTATGAATTAAATATTTTTAAGAAAGATATACCATATAAAATATATGCATTTTATACATTATATAATAATAAATTACAAAGTGTAGATTATATTAATAATATTGAATATCCCGAATTTAATAATTATACATTTAAAACAAAATATGATGTTATGTACATTGGTGTATATAAAACTATAAATGATTTTCATTTTTTGCAAAAAAATAAATTATTCACATTACATCATTCTGGACTACAAGAATTATATAAAAAACATAATGATTTTAATGAAAAAATAATTAAATTAAAAGAGAGATTGCAAAAAATTCCAAATTAATATTTTATATTTATTATTATATAATATTAATGGATTCGTTATCACAAGATGCCAAAATAAAGCTAATTGAATATAAAATGAGTACACGACCAATAATAGATTTATATTCAAATAATAATGAAGAAAAAATAAAGCACTCTGATAAAATAAATAGTAGTAAAATGTATGAATATTTGAATTCAACAAATGATATTGTTGATATAAATAATTTGTCTTTTTATAAATTGAAAGACGATTTATCATTATATGATATTTCACATGTAAATCCAGAAATGAAAGGATTAACAGAAGAAGATTTTTTTGATTTTGATTTTAATACTAGTATTACACATTATAATGATTCTAAAGGAGAACCACTTATATGTAAATATGATAAGATGAAATTGGAATATGATGAAAGGTTTTTAAATAAAAAATCAAATTACTATAAACTATATAAATTAGATGGTTCGTCCAATAATTTATTAAATAAAATTTTATATGATAATATAGTTACTAATTATGATAATAATATACTTACAGGAAATACTAATTTATTTTTTTATGAATTATATAGATATAGAAAGGATAATAATTCATTGGTTAAATTGGATGGTGATAATATTAATACAATAGTAGATATTAAAACCGGTTATGTAGAACTATTAAATGATATGTGGATAAGGAATAAATCAACAAATGAATATTTTGACTATTATATAACATTTTTTTCATATATTGGTCCATTGTATAAAAACTTTTTTAATTGGAATTGGAATAATAGTAATGAAGAATTTATATATTATAAATATCTTGGTAATATTGGAATTCATAATAAAGACCCGCTAGAAAAAATCGATGTTAGTGGTAATATTAGATTCATGGATAATAGAAATATTTTTAGAATAGAATCTGATAATGAAAAACACAAAAAAATGTATGAAATGATTCATGAAAATTCATTATACGAAAATAAAAATAAACAATTGAATACACAAGGTATAGTATATAACAATATATTAGTAAATAAAATAACGAAGGTTTCAACTAGCAAGTATAATAGTTTATTTTTAAATGAAAATGGTGATGTATTTTCATTTGGTATGTGTAATAATGGAAGGTTGGGCTTAGGTGATCAATTTTTATATAAAAATGAAAATGTCCCATATAGAATTGAATCTGATATTAAATTTATAGATATATGCCATACATCAAATAATGCTTTGCTTATTTCGAACAATAATAATTTATATGGCGCGGGGTTGACTGATAATAATCAATTATCAGAAATAACATTTAATACACCTATATCATTTATAGAAAAAATCGATATTTCAAATATTAAGGTTAAAAAAATTAGTGGTGGATTGAATCATACTGTTATTATTGATATGAGTGGTTGTATTTGGACTTGTGGTAGTAATAAATATGGACAATTGGGATATGAAAGAGATGAACATTTATTAAATTTAGAATTATTAGATGAAATATATTATAAATTATTTATTGATGATAATGCTTTATTTATAAATAATCCTTCATTTATACAAAATTATGGCGATGATATAAAAACGAAATATAAAAGATTATATTTGCAAGATAAATTATTAACAGATACTTTTAATTCTATTATACCACTTCCATATTATAAATATAAAATACGGGATAATTCATACAACATTTCATCAAATAAAACACTGGAATATTGGGCAGAAATAGATATTTCGGGTGTAAAAAGTATAAATGTTAAAATTAATGAATTAATAAATTTTATGTTTAATATATCAATAACAAAAAGTGTAGATAATTTTATTGAATATTTATTATCATTATCAAATTTGGGTAAGTCTATGACAATAAGAAATTTTTTAATTCTATTTAAAGATCTATTATTATCATACTTAGATTTTTATCGTTATAAAAAAATTTCTATATTTGAATATGGAAATAACAAAAAAACCGCAATATTACCTGAAATAATTGATGTACAATGCGGTGAATATAGTACTTATATACTTGATAATATGGGAAGAGTATACGCTTGTGGTAAAAATGATGGAGGGCAATTGGGGATTTATAATGTACAATACAATTTTAATATACATTCGAATATTCAATCAAAATTTAAAAGAATAGATTTTTTTTTAAATAATAATAATGTTGAAAATATAAATGAAGGATTACAAGATATATGGTTACGAGACGGTTCAATATATAATATAAAAGATCTTAATAATAATTTATTAGTTGGTTTTACAAAACAGATAACAAATAATATAACATCAATACAAAATTCTCCACCAAATGTATTATCGATAGTTGTCGAAAAAAATATACCATCACTTATAATAGTAACGTTTGATAAAATTTTGAATAATGATCGAAATTTGGAAGTAATTAAAAATAATATTGAAATTGAAAAAAATTCACAAAATTATACGGATTTAATAACACGTATTGAAATAATTGATAAAGTATTAAAAGTATATTGCAAAGAGGATTTTAAGGAACAAGATACAAATCTTAAAATAAAATTTGAAGTACCAACTGAAAATATTGAAGATAATCTGTTAATGGGTATAAATGGTTATATAATAGATTATAAATTTTACGATATTAATTTTTTAACAAACAATATGAATATAAATACAAGGTTAATGGATAGTTATATTGATAAAAGAGATGATAAAAAAATAATATTGAAATTTAATAAAAAAATATATTATGAAGATTTATCAGGTGTATTTAAAGTTATATCAAATGTAAGTGATAATTCTAATATTAATATAGAATCGTATCAAATAATAGGTGAATATATTGAATTTAATACTGATAAACATTTTAATAAAAATATGAATAATATATTCATTATTAATGAGAATATAAAAAAATTATTTAATAAGATTGATAATGATAACAAGGGATATATAACTAAACAGGATATGACAACATTTAATACTGCGTTTATCCAGACAAGCGAGTATTATGAAATAGATAATAATTGGAGTACATTTTTTGATATTGGTCCACTATCAAATGGTTCAAGATATTTTGACATATCTAATAATAATATATATTTAGATATAGATGATTTTGGTGTATTTTTTTATTTAAACAATTTTAAATATAATATGAAAGATAATAATAATAATTTTATTAAATTTGCGAATAATGATTTTAGAATTAGAAATGAATTAATAGACTTAGAATTTATATCTTGTAACGTATACCAAAAAAAACCGAAAGAGGTTGAAATATTATTTAATAACAAATTAGCGAATAATATTGATGATATAAGTATAAATTATACTTCAAATAACACATATCTAAATATAGTTGAAAAAAAAATAAGAAGAGATAAAATAATAATTATTTTTAATAATAATATTACATATGAAGATACAATAACTTTTAACATTAATAATATTGTTGATATTAATGATATTCAATTTGGAATTTTAAGTGAAATACAATTAAATAAAATCAATATATTTCAATTGAGTATATTGTCTGTAGAAGTAGATTTATATGATACGACATTATTGAAAATTACTTTTAATAAAAATATAAAAAAAATAAATCAAAATGACAAAGATGATTTTATTAAAAATTTTTCTATTACTTCAAATTCTGGTAATAAAAATATTTCGAATTTTGAGTATACATATAATGATAATGAGATGAACATTGTATGTGAAAGAGATTTTTTAGAAGGTGAACAAAGCACTTTTAATTATATAAGAGAAATATCTGGTATATATATTGAAGATTTAAATGGTAATAAATTACCAATATCAGGCTCTATAGAAATAATTAATAAAGTTGGTGATGATATATTTCCACCTGAATGCATTTCAATAGATGTTTTTGATAATGAAAGAAATAAATTAATTTTAACATTTAATGAAAATATGGAAACAAATACAACAATATTTAATAAATATTCTTTTACATTGTCTGATACTAATTATACAATAGAAAGTGGTACAATAACAAATGATAAAATACATTTATTATTAAACCAAAATATAGAATATGGTAATTTATTTGATGTGTTGTACACACAAAATACAGTTAATATTGAAGATGAAACTTTAATTCATGAAGAAGATAGTTATCCACAACTTACTTCTGAATATAAAGTGGTACAAATGTCTATATTAGGATCACAAATACATTTTTTAACTCAAACTAATGACGTATATTTTTGTGGTGAAATATTAACAGAAAAATATGAAAATTACACACCCGAAGAGATAATATTATTATTTTATGCAGAACGCAGTGAATTATTTAATATATATTATTACTCCAGTATGTATGCAAATATTAATCCGCAAAGTAACACTAGATTGGTTGTATCCATGCCAATTAAATATAATAAAGAAGATATATTTCAAAATTATTCAAATATTTTAGAAATAGTACAAATAGGAACTGGAGTTGAATCTTTTTTTTTAGTTGATATTTCCGGAGAAGTTTATGGTCTTGGTAGTAATGATGATGAATTTATATCTAATCTTGATGGGTATACTAGTGAATTGATAAATGTTTATTTTCCAAATGGTTCCCCTATGAGAAATATTGATACCATTTCATGTGGTTATTATTATAATATTTTTATTGATAATATAGGAAATACTTATTCTCATGGTATGCAAACAAATGGAAATTTAGGGTTAAATACATATCAAAATGTTAAAAACCCAGAACCTATAGTGGAGTTTAAAAATTTAAGAGGTAATTATTTTAATGATTATAAAACAGTTAACATTTCATCTATAAATAGTGATAAAAATTTATATATTGGTGGAGACTTATTTTCATTATCAGATAGAAGGATAAAATATAATATAAGAGATTTATCCGATACATATGCATTAAATATTGTTAATAAATTAAAACCAAAATATTATGAATATATTGATAATGAAAAAAAAGGTAATGGGAAAACAGTTGGATATATAGCTCAGGAAGTCAAAGATGTTTTTCCTGAAGGAGTTAAAATAGAAAGATATAAAACCAAAACAATTGAAAAAATTAAAAATATTTGTTGGATTAAATGTGATAATAAAATTTATATGACAGTATGTAAGAATGATTATTTGATAAATAAATATAAGATAGAAACAAATGATATAAGTAATTTACAATTGAATATCGAAAATATAATTGAATATGATAAATATCAATTGTATATTAATATAGATGAAATGAAATGTTTTAATAAAATAAAAACATTTTATGTTGGTGAAAATGAGAATAAGGTTAAAAAAATATATATTATTAAATATTATTTTGACAAATACACGAATTTATATTTTTTTCTTATGAATATGGAACATGCAAATGTTTATATGATAGAAGAAAAGGTACTAGAAGATTTTCATTTTTTACAAAAAGAAAAAATATTTACATTACATCATTCAGCAATACAAGAATTGGATAGACGACAAAAAAATATGGAAGAGAGAAGAATAAAATTAGAAGAGAGAATAAAAAAAATAGAACAAAAAATAAATTAATAAATATTTTAATAGTATAAATATTTATTAATGCCTTTTAATTGGGATAATATCAAGAATATTGATTTTAATATGGTTTCACCACACTGGATTTTTGATATACAAAAAGATCTTGATGGTGAAAAAATAAATTATAATATAGGTTATGTTGATGATAATGGTATATTGAGACTGAATCAGATGAGTGTACATCAATTACAAACTACGGGTTTAACAAAATTAGGCAAACAAGTATTTATAGGTGATGTTGATGGAGATACAGACATTTGCAATAGTCAATTAACTGTAAAAGGAACAATTGTAGCTAAAAAAATATTTATTGATGAGCCTTCTGAAATAGCAGGAATTCATAAAATAACAGGTCAAGTTTTAGCATGTAATACTGAAAGCATGGACTATTTAGCAACTAGTAATGATATAGCAGGCGTATTAGAACAATATAAAAAGGGCTGGGGAAGTATTTTTGTAGAAAATTGTATAGGATTATTTTCATTATTTGAACCACATCCTTTATTGATTCAAAGAGAATTATCTTTAAATACAATAGAAAAAGAAACACAAAATCAAGATCAAATACATAATCGCATTCATATTAAGGGGTTTCGTGACCATAAAACAAGTATTAATATTGATACTATGTGGAAAACATTGCCTATTATACGGTTTCAAGAATATCTCTATTTAAATGATGCAGGAAAAAATAATATGGTAGACGATGACGTGGAACCTCGATTAATTCCATTGGGTAATAATGGATTAAGAAAATATCCTCGGGGTGGTGGTAAACCTAGATATGATGTTCAATGGTTAATGGGATCTATAGATAGTAAGTTTACAATAACAGTTGCTAGTAATTATGAAGGAGATGATTTATTTGAAACAGATTTAAATAAAAATAAAAAGGCATTGTTTCCTGAAAATGAAAATTTAGTACTTAAACAAGGGTTAGAAATAATTCCTTATGATGATGATGTTGTTGATGCATCAACAGAACTAGTATTTCGTTATAGATGTAGGGAAATAGATCTGAATAAAGGAAACATGACATTTAGAAATAAAATATTTGGTGTAATGCCAGGCGTTGATGATGCAGCGATATTATTAGATGTAAGTGGAGGTATTGTTGATTGTAAGTATATGGAAACACAACAAGCTTATGTTTCTAGGGATTTACTTGTTGGTGGTGGAGTAGAAATTACAAATGCAGGATTAGATGAAAATGGAGAAGTAAATAAAACTACAATTGGTGGTCCATTAAGAGCTGATAAATATTTTAGACTTAAAGGAGATTTATTATTACAATGGGATGAAACGGGTGGTGGTCCTATAGGTTTTAAACCTGGGTTAAAGGGAACAAATGCAGGATGGAGATATAGATTATCATTGGACGGGTTTCACATGAATTGTTTGACAATGCAAGGAAATGATAATTCATTACATATAGAAAATACTACAACATTTGATAAAATATTATTAAGTGGATCCGATAAAAAAGTAACGGGGGCACATATTAAATTAGATAACTCAGCAAGTGTTTTTTTTATGGGAATAGAAGAATCTGAATTGAATAATAAAAAAGGATATGTTATATATGGTAACCCGGTATCAGCAGGTATTACTACAGCTATACCAAGTGAACATAAAAAATATAAAACTAGTTCAACAGAAATAGCTAATAGTAGATATTTATTTTGTAATGAAACGGCACTTGTAGTAAATGTTGAAGATACAACCGGTTTTGCTGTTTTGGTTCAAGGAAATCAAGTAATTCAAAAATACTTATATTCTGAAGCAGGTTTATTTGTTGGCAAAACAAAAGGAATTGGATGTCCACGAGTAAAAGGCGATGGTAAAATATTTAGTGGTGATTCTGGAACGATACCAAACCATATAATTTTTGATAGTGAAAAGCACACAAAAATGACATATGAAACAGAATTTTTGGGTAAAGAAGGTAGTTGGGGTATTATGGCTAGAAATCCTATTTATGTAAGTGGTAGTAAATCAAGAGGAATAAGTCGTTGGGTTGGATTGGACTATGGTTATTCATATGAAGTATGGGATGATGGTGCTTCCGCTAGTAGCAGTACGGGGGATAGAGTATTGGGTAGAACCGATGTAACAGATATATATGGTATTCTGCGTAAGTCTGGGGGTACAAGTGTAGCAATGTCAATAGAAGCAACAAAGGCAATATATAGTCATTACGGTGTTTATTCGTCATCTGATAAAAGAATAAAAGGGGGAATTGAAAATGTACCCGATGATTGGGCGTTGAATGTGGTAAATAATATAGAAACCAAATTTTATTTATATAAAAATAGATATAATGATCCAGATTATAAAACAATCGGTTTTATTGCACAGGAGGTAAGAGAACATTTTCCACAAGCAGTAACATTAAGAAAAAATTATATACCAGTGGATTCTGTTAAATTTTTATCAAATATGATATGGAATCAACATAAAGATTTATGGTATGTGAAATGTGACGAATTAAAAGATATAAGTGGTGTAAAATATAAATTAAATTGTTTTAATAAAAAAATCGAATTTTATTTTGATAATCCAAACGAAGAATTGATATATGATGAAATTGAAGTCATAGGTAATTATAATAATGAGTTTGTTTTTCCAAAAAAATATGTAGATATTTTTGTAGCTGGAAGAGAGATTGATGATTTTCATACTGTTGCAAAAGAAAAAATATTTACATTACATCATTCGGCAATCCAAGAATTAAGTAAAAAGAATAATATATTAGAAGATAAAGTAACATCATTAAAAAGTGAATTGGATATAATGAAAAAAAAAATGGAAAGATTGGAACAGTTATTAATTTAATTTTTACCAGCGTGAAAAGAGAAGGAGTAGGTGTGTGTAGTGTCGAAAGGAAAAAAAAATGTGTAAGTATATAAATTAGTAGTGTCGAGTATACATAGAGTATATATAATATAATATAATATAATCTAGAGTACAAAATAATAGAGTCATATATAGACGACTGAAAAAAATGTAGCATATAAGTGCAACATACAGTAGATGTATTGTGAATAGTTTAAGTATAGATATTAGTAGTGTAGATTATACATTAAATAGCATAGAATACAATATAGAATACAACATTAGAATACAACATTAGAATACAACATTAGAATACAACATTAGAATACAACATTAGAATACAATATAGAATACAACATTAGAATACAATATAGAATACAACATTAGAATACAATATAGACGACTGAAAAAAAGGTACCATGTGGACGCGTTTATGACTATATAGGTGTTTGTTATTAGTTTAAGTATATATATTGGTAGTGTCGATTGCACTCTACATAGAATACAATATAGAATACAACATTAGAATACAATATAGACTACTGAAAAAAAGGTACCACATGGTCACGTTTAGACTTATATAGGTGTTTGTTATTAGTTTAAGTATAGATATTGGTAGTGTCGATTGTACTCTACATAGAATACAATATAATGGAAGCCGATTTAGAATACAATATAGAATACAATATAGAATACAACATTAGAATACAACATTAGAATACAACATTAGAATACAACATTAGAATACAATATAGAATACAATATAGAATACAATATCATAGACGCTTATATAGAGACTACTGAAAAAAAGGTACCATATGGATCGCGATTTGACTTTAGATAGGGTGTTTTGTGGGGTGAGTATAGATATTGGTAGTGTCGATTGCACTGTATATATTTTATATATTCTTTCTACATTGAAGACAGTACGTAATACCATATCACAATACCATATTAATATAATATATGGAATCTACATTGATATAATATTGAAGTCATACTTTAATACCATACTTTAATACCATACTTTAATACCATATCGTAATACCATATCAGAACACATCACAAAAGTAACAATATAGAATACAACATAGAATACAATATAGAAATAAATAATAAATATAAATCTTGAATAAAATATACGAATATAAATTAGTTATGTCATATAAAAAAAAAACAAATAAGTTAAAGGGTGTATGTGTCAAATGGGACAATAATAAAGTTTTTCCAGAATACACATATACATCTGGTCCAGTTCTCTCTAATAAAACGTTGGTGCGTGCTAAAAAAATAGTTATTGATATAATGAAAGAGGAAAGAAACAAGATAGAAAATGCCTTTTTAACTTTAGCGAAAAAGAAATACAAAGGTGAAAAAAAAGAAATAAGGTTTGATTATGAAACAGCAATAAAGCGAATTTATTCAACCAAGTTAGGGGCAGAAAATGAAGATTGTTATGGGGAATCGGATGAGAACCAGATATGGATTTTTAAAAATAAAATACCATATGATATATTGGTAGGAACTATATTACATGAAGCATTGCATTATTTTGCATATTTTAATAATAAAGAGATATGTGAAAAAGATGAACATGCTGTAATGCGTATGTTAGGTGACGACTGTTAATATTCTATATACATCAAAATATTTATCATATAACACATTAGACATGACACATCATGATAAAATATTTATCACATCAACGACAAAATATTTATCACACCCCACGTCAAAATATTTATACACACTATATATATATAATGAAGGGTGGTGCAAGTCAGTATAATAGAAAATACAAAATAAGTTCAAAAGAGTTAAATCCAAATGAACCGGATATAGATATAATGGATGAACAACAAACAATCCCGGATCATATGTTTCAAGTGGGGACAGATATTATTATAAATAACGCGGGACATGAATATAATGAAATGACAGGACAAATAAGTGAAGTTCATCCAGAAACAAACCGTTATACAGTATATTTAAATTATCCTATAGATGATGAAATTGAAATAGGACATAATAGTTTGTTATTAGATGTAAATGGTGGTTCCAAAAAAAGGATAACGCGTAAGAAGAAACATAAGAAGAAAAGAACACATAAGAAGAAAAGAACACATAAGAAGAAACATAAGAAGAAACATAAGAAGAAAGGGATAACGCATAAGAGGAAACATAAAAAGAAGGGGGTAACGCATAAGAGGAAACATAAAAAGAAGGGGGTAACGCATAAGAGGAAACATAAAAAGAAGGGTATATATAATAAAATATAGAATACGATCTTAGAATAAAATATAGAATACGATCTTAGAATAAAATATAGAATACGATCTTAGAATAAAATATAGAATACGATCTTAGAATAAAATATAGAATACGATCTTAGAATAAAATATAGAATAATTATATATGAATAAAAACGTAAAGATTGGTATATGTCTATTATTACTTGTATGTGGGTTAATCTTCATGGGTGCAATAAATAAAAGAGAAGGTTTAGAAAGTAGATCAAATAGCGATGAAAATCGTCCGAAATGTATAAAACCATCATCATTGGATGGTAATTGTGGTCCAGTCAGAAAGAATAAAAAGGGATTAAGTTACAAAGCATGTCATGGTCATTGTGATCCCAGAGATCCAATGGATTGTTATGATGATAATTGTGAAAAATATGGTTTAATTATAAAAGAGAGTAAAAATGGGGGTCATCGTGTACAGAGTGGTCCAATCGATATGTCTGAAATAGATACAGTAACAAATTCAAATATATCAAACTGGCCTGTTAAAAAGGGCAATGGTCATTATAAGCCATCCCGGCCATCTAAACCATCAAAAAAACACAAAGAAAAGGGAAGCGATAGTCCACATGAACCATATCCACGAGGGCATAGTCATAACAATACACACGAACATTATCATGACCACAGTGACGATGATTGTGATGATTATTAAATGAAATAAAAATGAAAAAATTATGTTTAATATTATTATTTAAAAAATCTCTCTTTAATAAAAATATATTCTTTAATAAAAAATATATTCTATCGATTATAAGGTTCGGGTATATGATATTTATCAAGATAACTAAAATATTGCTCTAACCCATTTAACAACTTCTCCTTTGAATTGAATATCATCAAAATTAAAATCTGCTTTATTATTACTCTTTGAAACCATTGTAATTTGTACTTCTCTACCATCAACAGTAAGATAAATATTATATTTTGGATATTTTCTGTTTCTTTTATCTTTTCGTAAGCTACATAACCCATTGGATCGTACTCTATTATCAAGTTGTTTTTGAGAAAACCATCCATACATTTTTGGTTTTTCGTTTAAACTAATATTGCTTGAATTATTATCACTTGAATTATTATCACTTGAATTATTATCACTTGAATTATTATCACTTGAATTATTATCACTTGAATTATTATCACTTGAATTATTATCACTTGAATTATTATCACTTGAAT
>Ga0257127_1001214_pt1 | contig 18975 bp, 17 predicted proteins | sample SI060_135mmetaG_FD_190152 | JGI IMG/M metagenome (GOLD analysis project Ga0257127, IMG submission 190152) | Marine microbial communities from Saanich Inlet, British Columbia, Canada - SI060_135m | ecosystem: Environmental > Aquatic > Marine > Inlet | place: Canada: British Columbia | collected... | reverse complement strand
GCTAAGGCGGATGGTCTGAGTGGAAGAGCAGAATACTAGTGAAAATGCTGTTTTTGATGAAAAACCCTGTCAAGTACTTTTTTAGTTTTTTTTGATGTTTTTTTTCAGTCCTGAATAGTTACAAAAAGAGATGATAGTGCTGCTGATGGGATAGTGGTAAAGCCACATGAACAATATTTTCCTCTCAAAAAAACTATGGGTACTCTACTGCTTATTGCTATGGCAGTGGCACTATGGTTTATGGTTGTTGATCTTGTGAAGGAGTTGTCTCCTGACTCTGCGCAACAGATCGACCAGGCAGGGGTAAATATTCTGCAGAAGAGAGCTGAACCGAGGAACGAGGTCGCGCAACCGAGGAACGAGGTCGCGCAACCGAAGAATAAGATCGCGCAACCGAAGAATAAGATCGCGCAACCGAAGGTTGAGAAAGCAGCGATAGAGAAACCCACGATAGAGAAATCAACTTACAAGATAGTGAAATCGAAGAGTGAGATTAAGCAGCTCAAGAGTGAAGTGGAGCAATTGAAGAGTAAGGTTGTGCAACCGAGGAACGAGGTCGAGCTCCCGCCTAATATGTTAGCAGAGAAATTAAAAAATAGTTCAGCTGATAGCGCGCAAGACAGTTCTGAGAGCTATACAAAGCCAATACCTGAAGTTGTACTAGAACCTTCGGTGATGGTGTCGAGTGATGAGGTGGAGTTAAAAAAGAGCTCAATTATTGATAAAGTTGAGGTTCCGCCTACCAGCACAGAGTTGGCAGCGCACTTCTATCTAAAGTCGGTGGATGCGCTAAGAGAGAGGGATAACTTGAAGGCGGAGAGCTTATTGCGTACGACTCTTGAATATAAAGCAGACCATATTGGTTCACTTGAGGCGCTCTCTGCACTGCTACTATCTATCGGACATTATGAAGATGCGGAACTCATTGTTGAGCAAGGACGATCTTTTTTCCCTGAAAATTATTTTCTGCTACAGATAAAGGCTCGTTTATTAATGCGCAACAACCTAATTGATGATGCCTCAATATTGCTCGAACAACATCTGCCTGATATAACAACCTCACCAGAACTATATGTACTTCTTGCCTCTATCTATCAGAAACAGCATAGATATGAGAAGGCAGGGCAGTTTTATCAATCGCTATTGCGTCTTGATCCATCTAATGGAATATGGGAGATGGGATATGCAATTGCGCTCGAATCTATGGGGAGAAAAGAGGATGCGAATACTTATTATAAGCGGGCACTTAATAGCGGTCGTCTGAAGGCGGCTGCATTCTCATTCGTGCAAAATAAATTACAAGGTTCTTCAAAAAAGGGGCAGTAACTGGCATGAGTAGGATTGAAAAAAGACGGATTGGCGAGTACTTTGTTGATGCGGGAGTACTGACTCAGGAGCAGGTTGATAGAGTGCTGTTTGAGCAGACAAAAACCAAAGGACATTTTGGTGAGGTGCTATTGAAAATAGGGCTTTTAGATGAGGAGACCTTCGTTACCACCCTTGCCAAACAGATCAAAGTGCCGCTTCTTGATCTCAAACAGGTTACCTTTGATCCAGCTACTATTCAACTCATTCCAGAATCCTTTGCGCGCACCTATAAGGCGCTGGCGATTGAGATGAAGGCTGATCATGTTGTCGTAGGAATGGAAGATCCATCTGATATAAATGCACTGGATGCTCTCTCCAAACTGGTTCCACTACCTATTGAACCGGTGCTGGTTCGTCCATCCGAGTTGCGTCCCCTCTTCAATCTCTTCTATCAACATGAATCAGAAATCGCCCATCTTGCTAGTAGTGTAGATATTTTAAAACAGGAGGCGGAAAAATCTACCAAATCTCAGCCTGAAGAGATAGTAAGTAGTGCTGATGCCCCAGTTGTACGGATGGTGAATCTTATATTTGAGGATGCGATTAGAAAAGGTGCATCGGATATCCATATTGAACCAGATGATGAAGTTCTTAGGATTAGAATTCGTGTGGACGGAATACTCCATGAGCAAGTTTTGCAACAGAATAGTGTTGCTTCGATGATCGCCTCTCGACTTAAAACCCTAGCGGGACTTAATATATCTGAGCAGAGACTGCCTCAGGATGGGCATTTTGATATTTATGTCTCTGGTAAGAAAATTGATGTGCGTCTCTCAACGATGCCAATCCAGTACGGTGAATCTGTGGTGATGCGCCTATTGGATCAGAGTAGTGTGGTGGCAAAATTAGATCAATTGGGGATGCCGGCAGAGATGTTGAGCCATTTTCGTTATCAGAGTGGTAGGCCACATGGAATGATTCTAGTAACAGGGCCGACAGGTAGTGGTAAGACCACAACCCTAAATGCAGCCCTGCGCGAACGCAATAGTCCAGAAGAGAAGATTATTACCGTAGAGGATCCGGTAGAGTACAAACTGTCACGAGTTAACCAAATTCAAATTAATTCGCAAATTGGACTCGATTTCCCCCGTGTTCTACGCTCTGCCTTGAGGCAAGATCCAGATGTGATTTTGATTGGTGAGATTCGCGATCATGAGAGTATGGAAATTGCCCTCCGTGCTTCTATGACAGGTCACCTAGTGTTATCTACACTTCATACCAATAGCGCAATTAGTACAATTTCTCGCCTTATTGACTTAGGGAGTAAGGGATATCTGCTTGCTTCAACACTTAGAGCTGTAGTTGCTCAGCGCTTGGTTAGAAAAATATGTACAAAATGTACTCAAGAGGTTGCACCAGTAAATCATGAAAAGATCTGGGTTGATTCTGTGCTTGGCGAGAGGGCGAAGAGAGCTCAATTTATGCAAGGTAAAGGCTGTTCTCAATGTATGGATACTGGCTATAGTGGGCGTATAGGAGTATTTGAGATGATTGTGATTGATGAGCAACTAAAGATAGATCTGAATAGAGAAGATATAGAGAGCTTTGAGCGGCACGCTAATGCGCAGGATAGATTTAGCTCTGTTCTTAACGAGGCAATGGAGCTCGCCTTATCTGGAGTTACTAGCATTGAAGAGGTGATGCGCGTAACCGATGGTCTTATCAGCTCTATCCACCTTGTTGAGGAAAATAGTTAATGGCTGAATCCTCCATCTATTACTATTTTGGGCGTCATGCAGATGGTCGTATAGAGAAGGGGAATATGAGTGCTAACTCTGAGTCTGTGGTGGTCAACCATCTTCTTGCGCATGAGATAACTCCTGTAGAGATCAGTAAAGTTTATAAAAAGAGAAAAATATGGGAAGCATTAATACCTGATGTCAGAGTAAGTGCGCAAGATATGACTACCCTATGTCGACAACTTTATGTGATGCTTAATGCGGGAGTTCCGATAAATTTAGCTCTAAATGAGATGGTTGATTCTCTATCCAACCGTGGGTTTGCACAGATAGTTAAATCGGTTGTAGAGGGGTTGGAGGGAGGAGGGAATCTCTCTGAGGAATTTGCAAAACATCCCTCCGTATTCTCTACCCTCTTTGTTAATATGATTAACGCTGGAGAGCAGACAGGAAAGCTAGATGATATATTTCTCCATCTATCTAACTATCTGGAGAAAGAGAGTCTGTTGCGTGAAAAGCTAGTGAAAGCTCTTCGTTATCCAATGATGATGTTTGTAATGGCAATGGCAGCAATTATAATTATCGCCGTATTTGTGATCCCAGTTTTTGCTGATATGATCGCTTCAGCGGGAGCGGAGTTGCCGTTAGCAACCCGTATTTTGGTCGCAGTTTCTGACTTTTTAAGAGATAATTATCTACTAATGTTGGTTCTTCTGTTTAGTGTGGCAGTTAGTTTTTCATTTCACCGTGCAACACCTAAAGGTAAAATATTTTGGGATAAATTTATGCTCCATACTCCCATTTTTGGTGAGTTAGTGCTGAAGGGAGTGTTGGGGCGTTTTGCTCGATCTCTTATGTTGGTCAGTAGTGCTGGTGTTCCTCTGTTGAAGGGGCTATCTCTTGTCTCCGGAACGGTTGGTAATGCATATATATCTCTAAAAATAGATAAGATGCATAGCAAAATTGATATGGGAAAATCATTTCTGCAGAGTGCTACCGAGGTGGAGATCTTTACTCCGATGATACTCCAGATATTGCGGGTGGGGGAGAAGACGGGAGAGATTGAGGAGTTACTGGGGCATGTGGCAGATCTTTATGATCGTGAAATAAACAGTGCAATGGATAATATAAACACCCTAATTGAACCAATTATGTTGATCTTGATTGGATTTATTGTTCTTCTGCTCGGTTTAGGGGCTATGTTACCTTACTTAGAAGTGCTAAAAAGCGCAATATCATGACCATTGCTACCAGTTTTTGGCGCCCCATATTTTTTATAGTGAGCGCTTTTGGAGCTAGTGTTTTTTTTGAAGGGCAGCCAAATATGTGGGTTTTGGCACTTGTAGTGCTCTCCCTCTCTCTCTGGCTAGGATGGGAGTTATGGGAAGCATATAGTAAAAACCTCTGGAACAGGCAGGGTCTACTCTTCGGGTTTATTATAGGCGGCTGGGTGTGGTCTGGCTTGAGTTGGTTCTGGAGCATCTCCCCATCTATGACCAGCCAGTTTTTCTGGTGGACGGCAGGACTTCCTCTTGCCTATCTAGCTATGGTGCTGAATCCCCTGAGTGAGAAGCAGTGGCGAGTGGTGCTTGCAACTTTAAGAGTAGTAGGTTTATTGCTAGTTATCTACGCACTCTGGTTGTGGTTTAAAAATGGAGATACTAATTTTCGTGCCACCTTTATCAACCACAATAACTTGGCAGCACTCCTCAATCTACTGCTCTTTCCAGTGGTGGCAGAGTTTATCTCCCCCTCTCGGAGTGGACGACAACTCCTGTTAAGAGGAGCTGTTATTTTTATTCTCGCACTGGGAGTAGCACTGACGATTGGACGAGGAGCTGGTCTATCTTTGGTAGGGGGAGTGGTGGTGCTGCTCTTGGTTTCACGCAAATATATCTCAACTCAGAGAGTTGCTCTAGTTGGGATGCTGATAGTAGCTGCATACATCTCATCTCACCTACTTCACCAAGGAGAGACGGTTGTGGCGCGAATAGCCTCCCTTTCATCTGAAAACATTGTTGGCTCAGCTATTCCCCGTCTTATTATCTGGGAGGCAACTTGGTTGATGGGTGCTGAACATCCCTGGTTAGGAAGTGGTTTGGGAACTTTTGCCCATCAGTATCTTGAGTTTCAGCATCCAAATGACGGCGCGCGTTACTTTGCTCATAACGACTATCTTCAGAGTTGGCAAGAGGGCGGAGTTATTAGGGTGTTGCTGTTGTTGGGAAGGGTGGGCGGTCTCTCAAAAAAGTTCTACTGCTGGCTACTGGGACGGGGCAGCATGGAGCGCAATCTCTATTGTGGATGATAAGCAGCATGCTGTACACTGTGTACGCAAAACAGAGGCGTGGTCGGTGAGTGAACGGAATAATATCTACCGTTATACTGCTGGTGCATGGTCGGAGCATAGCTCGTTCTCTAATATGATCTACACAATCCACTGTGTGAGCGAAAGTGAATGTTGGGCAGCAGGAGAGGCGGGAAAATTTTATCACTGGAGTGGAGGCGCATCTTGGGATGTTTTGACAGACACTCTTGGGCAAATTATCAACTCGGTATACTGTGTCACCAATGTTGATTGTTGGGCAGTAGGAGGGGGTGGGCAGGTCTATCGTTGGAGTGGGGGGGAGAGTTGGAGTCGTTCTGATGTTCTGGGTAGTGCTACACTTAATGCAGTTCACTGTGTCGCCAGTGACGACTGCTGGATTGTGAGTGCGGAGGGGAAGTTTTTCAGATGGAACGGTGCTTCATGGAGTGAACACTCTCAACTCGCAAGTGAAAAAATACTTTACTCTATCCACTGTGTAAGCAGTAGTAATTGCTGGGCAGTGGGAGGAGAGGATAGTGTAACCGTTGCACGCTGGAGTGGAAGTGGATCATGGAGCGTAACGGTTCCTGGGTCGGGAAGCGCACCTAATAGAGATCTGTATGATATCTACTGCACCACAACAGATAACTGTTGGGCTGTCGGTAAAAAAAATGGAAATGAGGAAAATTTTGTTCGTTGGGACGGAGTAAGTTGGAGCGCACAGGCAGAAGATAGTAATCTGCCAAACAAAGATTTTAGTGCTATCCATATCACTCAACCCACTGCTGTTATGGAGTGGAGCGAAGTTGTTAAGTAGCCAAAAGAGGAGTTAAATATGTCGATAGAGAAAAAGATAATTTATTACAGTAGAGAATACAAACTCTCCGACCTGCATATTCATACAGGGAGGGCGATGGCGATCCGTATTGATGGAAAGGTGAGGATATTTGAAGATGACATTGTAGAAGATAAGGAGTTGAAGTTATTTATCAATAACCATCTTGAGGTAGCGGATCTTCAAAAACAGTTTGAGACAGAGCTCGATATTGATCTGGCAATAGAGATAGAGGATCTTCGTTTTCGAGCAAACTTCTACCATCTCTCTCACGGTTTAGCGGTCGTGCTAAGAAAGATTGAGACAAGGATTCCTACTATGGAGGAGCTTGCCTTACCAGAGGTTGTTGAGCAGATATCTCAGGCAGAAAACGGATTAATACTAGTGACGGGGCCGACAGGTTCTGGCAAATCGGCGACCTTGGCGGCAATGATTAATCAGATCAATCATCAGCGTCATGCTAACATCATCACAATTGAAGATCCCATCGAATATATTCATACCAACCATAACTGTATCGTCTCTCAGCGAGAACTTGGTCGAGATACGGTCTCATTTGCAAGGGCGCTGCGCGCCTCGTTGAGGGAGGATCCAGATATCATCTTGGTCGGTGAAATGCGTGATCATGAGACCATTCAGTTGGCATTGACTGCTGCAGAGACGGGGCATCTAGTCTTCGGAACGCTCCATACAAGTGGTGCCCCTAATACCATTAACCGTATTATTGATGTGTTTCCATCAGCCCAACAGGGGCAGATTCGGGCGCAACTGTCACAGTCTATTCGGATGATTATCACTCAGAGGTTACACAAGAGAAGCGATGGATCTGGACGCGTTGCCTCGTTTGAGATTATGACGGCGAACTCTGCAGTGCAAAACTTAATAAGAGAGCAGAAAATTCACCAACTCTATAGCGTGATGCAGACATCCCGCAATGAGGGGATGATTACAATGGAGTACTCAATTCAGGAGCTGGTTTCTAGAGGAGTTATTGGGCCGACCAGAGAGCCGAAGACGATGGCAAATATGTTATAGTTTAGTATGGATAGAGATATAATAGAGATAACGCAGTGAACAAAGATAATGCAGTGAATTTGATTCAAGGAGATTTTGGTTTTGAGTAGAGATTTTTTGTCAGTCACCCAAGAGTTAGATGCAATTGATCGAAATAATCACTTTTTGATTATTGATGATGATGTCGATGTTTTAAATTACTATCGAACAATTTTTGAGCGGAAGGATGAGGGTGACAGTGATCTTAGATTATTAAGAGAGATTGCGCAAGAGTCAGAAGAAGTTGTTGAAAAAGAAAAGAAAAAGGAGAGGCGTTGTTGTTTTTCTCCAACGGTGGCACGCAGTGGGGAGGAGGGGGTTCGCTTGTCACAACAAGCTTTGGCAGAGCGCATTCCATATACCGTTGCTTTTGTTGATATGCGTATGCCTGGTGGAATAGATGGATTAGAGACTTGTAAACAACTGCGAGAACAGGATCCTAGAATTATGCTGGTTATTGTAACGGCATATTCAGATAGAAAAATAGATGATATTCATCAAGAGATCCTTCGTGATCTGCTTTTTTTGAATAAGCCCCTTTCAGTAGATGAAGCAATCCAGACCGTCAGGATGCTTAATCAAAACTGGAAAGAGCGAGAAAAAAACAAAGTTCTAAAGATGCAGATGATGAACAGTGAGAAGATGGCATCTTTAGGCTGTATGGCAGTGCGTATAGGACATGAGATAAACCAGCCACTCTCCTATATTAACGGAATATTACAGCTGCAACAGATGGAGCTACAGAGTAATAAGATGCTTGATTTGGATTCCCACAGAGAGGAGATTGAGCTAGCACTCCAGCAGACGAAGAGAATCGGAGAGGTGATTAAGAGTCTGCGCCTGTTTGCTCATCCAGACATAGAGAAGCGAGAGATGTTGGTGTTGTCAGATGTTGTTAAAAATATAGTCACCCTTTTTGGTGGAGAGTTGAAAAGAGAGAAGATTAAGTTGAATATGGGATTTGAAAGCGAACTTCCCCCGCTCTATGCTAATCCATCTCAGTTACAGCGTATCCTGACCAATTTATTAAGTAACGCGATTGATGCGCTAATAGAGAAGAGGCAAGATAAAGATTTTGATGATAAGAGTTGGGCGCCAGAGATATTATTGAGCGCCTCTCTTCTAGCAGATAAAAAGGGGTTAGAGGTTGTTTTTGCAGATAACGGTTTTGGTATCCCCTCATCTCTTAAAGAGAGGATATTTGATCCCTTTGTGACCACTAAAGAGCCTGGAAAGGGGACGGGGCTAGGTCTTTCAGAGGTTCACGGAATGTTACAAGAGTATGGGGCAACGATTGAATATAGAGCTCTTCCCGATGATGGGGGGGCAAGTTTTATTATCCATTTTCCATTTAATGAGCAAAGCTAGGTAGGTATTATTTATGAGTGAGCAAGAGAGCAAGAGAGAAGGAAAAGTTTTAATTGTAGATGATGAAGAGGTGATTCATAAGCTCTTTAGTAAAATGTTTGCAGCAGACCACCACAAGCTCCTTTTTTCAACCAACAGTAGTGAAGGCTTTTTCCTGTTTGAGGATGAACGCCCCGATGTTATTGTGCTCGATTATCGTATGGTGGGAGGGAATGGTGATGAATTTATGGAAAAGATCAGTGATGCGCAGTTTGAGAAAACTTCAGTGATTATGATTTCAGGTCATGCTGTTCCTGATATTGATCTGTCAGAGCGCAATAAACGCAAACTTTTCGCCTATTTTGAGAAGCCGTTTTTTGATATTGTGAAGCTCAAAGAGACTATTGAGAAAGGGATTAATCGGTATCACCATTAACCTTCAGAATATACTTAGTACCCCCCCCTCAAAGTCTGTAAGCATAGTATAATGGAGACTTTGCGCTGTTAAAAGCGTATTTTAAAATTGATTATAAAGAGATTGGAGAGAGCAGAAGATGTCAATGGATGACCGTGATGGTGTGATCTGGATGGATGGAGAGATGGTAGAGTGGCGTGATGCGAAAGTGCATGTGCTGACTCATACTCTTCATTATGGTATGGGAGTTTTTGAAGGAGTTAGGGCATATAATGCTGAGGGTGGAACAGCCATCTTTAGGCTCAAAGAGCATACAGATCGCCTATTCCGCTCTGCTCACATTATGGATATGGAGATACCATGGTCAGTTGAGGAGATCAACGAGGCGACCAAAGCCGCAGTGCGAGATAACAGTTTGGAGAGCGCGTACATCCGTCCAATGTGTTTTTACGGTTCTGAGGGGATGGGGTTACGAGCCGATAATTTAAAAGTTCACACTATGGTTGCTGCTTGGGAGTGGGGCTCATATCTGGGGGAGGAGAATATGGAGCGCGGCATCCGCATAAAAACTTCCTCCTTTACGCGCCACCATGTCAATATAACTATGTGCAAAGCAAAGGCAAACGGTCACTACATTAACTCAATGTTGGCACTTAATGAGGCTCTAAAGGATGGATATGATGAGGCTCTGCTCTTAGATGTGGATGGGTTTGTGGCAGAGGGAAGTGGGGAGAATATATTTATAGTTCGTAATGGAGTTATCTATACTCCAGAGTTAACTTCAGCACTTGATGGTATTACTCGACAGGTGTTAATGGCTTTAGCGAATAAGATTGGGGTTGAGGTGCGAGAGAAACGAATTACTCGCGATGAGGTCTACACCGCAGATGAGGCGTTCTTTACAGGGACTGCCGCAGAGGTTACACCAATCCGTGAACTGGATAACCGTAATATTGGTAGTGGTTCTCGTGGACCAATAACTAAGCAGCTGCAGACAATGTATTTTGATCTTGTGCATGGACGGCTAGAGGGTTATGAAGATTGGTTGGATAGGATCTGAATTATGAAAGTAGCTATTGCAGGAACTGGTTATGTTGGGCTCTCCAATGCGATGTTACTGTCGCAACACAATGAGGTGGTGGCGCTAGATATCATTCCAGAGAAGATTGAGATGCTCAATCGAGGGGAGTCTCCTATAGAAGATGTGGAGATTGAAGATTTTCTCCGGAATAGAGAGATCAACTTCAGAGCAACATTGGATAAGAGGGAAGCGTATCAGAATGCTGATTTTGTAATAATTGCTACCCCGACTGACTACGACCCTGAGACCAACTACTTCAATACTGACTCTATTGAGGCGGTGATCGGTGATGTAATGGAGATAAATCCATCAGCGGTAATGATCATAAAGTCTACGGTTCCAGTTGGCTATACTGAACGCTTCAAAGAGGATGACTGTCGTCTAAAAACTGACAATCTAATATTCTCTCCAGAGTTTCTGCGTGAGGGTAGAGCTCTCTATGATAATCTCCACCCATCTAGAATTATTGTTGGTGAGCAGAGTGAGCGGGCAGAGCAGTTTGCTAATCTGCTAGTTGAAGGGGCAGAGAAAGAGAATATAGATCTCCTCTTTACCAACTCCACCGAGGCGGAGGCAGTCAAGCTCTTCTCAAACACCTATCTGGCGATGAGAGTCGCCTATTTTAATGAGCTCGACACCTACGCAGAGGTGCATGGGCTGGATAGCAGACACATCATCGAGGGAGTGGGGCTAGATCCAAGAATCGGTACTCATTACAACAATCCATCATTTGGCTACGGCGGGTACTGTCTTCCTAAAGATACTAAGCAGCTTCGAGCTAACTATAGGGATGTGCCGAGCAATCTAATCCACGCCATAGTTGATGCTAATACTACCCGTAAAGATTTTATTGCTGACTCCATTATTAAACGAAATCCAAAAGTGGTTGGGGTTTATAGGCTGATTATGAAGAGTGGTTCCGACAACTTTCGAGCTTCTTCAATCCAGGGCATTATGAAAAGAATTAAGGCGAAAGGGATTGAGGTTGTGATCTACGAGCCAGTTCTGGATGATGCAGAATTCTTCCACTCAACGGTAGTTAAGGATCTGGATGAGTTTAAGAAGATGTCTGATGTGATAATAGCGAATCGCCCCTCAGATGCGATTGCTGATGTTATGGATAAAGTTCTTACTCGTGATCTGTTTGGTGGTGACTCATAGCGGTTATCTAGCTGTATTTGTCAAAAGGTCACGCCTGATTTTTACTACTACCTTCTTAACTAACTCTGGGCTATCTGCAGAGATTAAACAGGGCATATGCGCATCTTGTGGTAGAAACATAGCGAATCTGTCAGGAGATAGTTGTAATTTAACGGCGTCTATCTCTGCTGAGTATTCATAGAACTCTACATCGTTCTCTTTATGGTAGGGTGTTGTTACGGTTAGTTTGTCTTTAGCCATCACCTCTATCAATTCCCTCCCCGTAATTAGCATCTGAATATCTACATAACTACGGTGTGCTTCTAAAACTGCCTCACCTATAGAGTGAGTTGAGTAGCTCATCACTTGGGCAAAAATATCATCTCCTTGGAGTTGGTATTTCTGTTCTGTTGAATCTATAGTTAGAGATGATAAGAAGTTAAAGGCAACTTCCCATGCTGGGCCGAAGTGGTAGTTTTTATAGTTACATAAATCATCAATAATCATAGCTCTCATATCTCCTTAAGTTAAAGCGAGTTCTTATTTCATACTTTGTGGTAACAATAGTTACTAAAATAATTGACAAAAAATAGTGCTACAATTACAATTCTTAAATCAATTTTCAATCACAAAACTCTATAATAAATTGTCATATTTTACCTCAATTTCTGTTTAACAGTTGGGAGACGGATCAAAAGTGAAACAGTCTAAAAAAGCAAAAAAAATATTAGTAACAGGAGCTGCAGGCTTTATCGGCTCTGCGCTCTCTATTCGTCTACTAGAAAGAGGGGATGAGGTTGTAGGAATTGATAGCCATAACGACTACTATGATCCTGCCCTAAAAGAGGCGCGTCTTGCTCGCCATGCAGATCACCCCAACTACACTCATATCAGAATGAATATCGAGGATAGAGAGGCGATGGCGGAACTATTCAAGCAAGAGCAGTTTGAGGGGGTAGTCAATCTTGCGGCACAAGCTGGGGTACGCTATTCGCTAGAGAATCCACTCGCCTATATCGACACTAACTTAGTTGGATTTGCTCATCTGCTAGAAGGGTGTCGTCACAACAAGGTTGCTCATCTGGTCTACGCTTCATCAAGTTCGGTCTATGGCTCCAACACTAAGATGCCGTTTAGCACCCATGATCAGGTGAACCACCCAGTCAGTCTATATGCTGCTACTAAAAAGGCTGGAGAGTTAATGGCGCATACTTATAGCCATCTATACGATTTGCCCACCACTGGCTTGCGCTTCTTTACGGTGTATGGTCCTTGGGATCGCCCAGATATGGCACTACAGAAATTTACTCGTGCGATGTTAGAAGGTGAGAAGATTCAGGTCTACAACTACGGTAAACATCGGCGCGACTTCACCTATATTGATGATATTGTCGAGGGGGTGATTCGAGTGTTAGATCGTCCTGCACCGCCAAACCCTGAATGGAGTGGTGACAATCCGGATTCAGCAACCAGCAAGGCACCTTGGAGAGTCTATAATATTGGTAACAATAATCCTGTTGAGCTGATGGACTATATCGAAGCGTTAGAAGATTCGCTGGGAATCGAAGCAGACAAAGAGCTGCTTCCACTTCAACCTGGCGATGTACCTGACACTTATGCAGATGTGGATGACTTGGTGCGAGAGTTTGATTACAAACCTTCGATGTCGGTCAGAGAGGGAGTGCGGAATTTTGCACAGTGGTACAAGGAGTTTCACAATGTTTAATGCGGTTTTAAATGAACATATCCAAGTAGTTACCTCTCTTCAGGAGTTGGAGAGTAAGATCAACGCAGCGGCTGAACTAATTATTGAGACTATGAAACGGGGAGGGAAGATCCTGCTGATGGGAAATGGTGGCAGTGCAGCTGACGCACAACATATTGCCGCCGAATTAGTAGTGCGTTATGAGAAGAACAGAGTAGCACTTCCTGCGATAGCACTCACCACCGACAGCTCTATTCTCACTGCAACGGGAAATGACTTCGGCTTTGATCAACTTTTTAGTCGCCAAGTAGAGGCGCTGGCTCGCAAAGGTGACCTAGTGATCGGGATCTCTACTTCAGGTGAGAGCGTTAATATAATTCGAGCTTTGAAAGTGGCAGAAGAGATTGGGGTGGATACGATCGGTTTGACTGGAGCATCAGGCAGCAGCGTAGCAGAGATTGTTACACAAAATATAGCGGTTCCCTCTAGCGTCACTGCCCGCATCCAGGAGGCACATATTCTAATTGGGCACTACTGGTGTCAACAGGTAGATACCCTACCTCGTGAGCAGTGGGCATGAAGAGTAGTTTTCCTGACTTCTCCTCTTCTAGAACTTTAGTCATTGGCGATCTGATGCTTGATCGCTACTGGTCTGGCGGAGCAGAGAGAGTCTCACCAGAGGCGCCAGTGCCAGTTGTCCACATCAGTGAGATTGAGGAGCGTCCTGGTGGGGCAGGTAATGTGGCGTTGAATATTGCTGCGTTGGGTGGAGAGGTGGTGCTGCTCGGTGTGGCGGGGGCTGATGAAGAGGGAAAAACATTAGAGAGAGTGTTAAGTGAGAAAGATGTTGAGTGTGATTTTCAGCAAGAGAGTTCGATTAAAACTTCGACTAAGTTGAGGGTGATGAGCCGTCATCAACAGTTGATTCGCCTTGATTTTGAGGATAGTATGGAAAAGCTCTCTCTCGATTCATTGCAAGAGAAATTTATAACTGCAATGCAAAACTGTGGAGCAGTAATTCTCTCTGACTATGGTAAGGGTACGCTTAGAGATGTGCAGGAATTTATTCAGTTGGCACGCACTCATAACCATGCAGTCCTGATTGACCCTAAGGGGAGCGACTTTACAAAATATAGAGGTGCAACCTTGATGACTCCAAACCTCTCTGAATTTGAAGCAGTTGTAGGGAGATGTAAAAATAGTGAAGAGATTGTTGCGAGGGGAGAAGAGCTTCGTCAAGAGCTGGAGTTGGAAGCGCTGTTGGTGACGCGAGGAGAGGATGGGATGACGCTGATTTGTGATCCTAAAGAGAATCCTGAAACCCCATACCACTATCCGACTCACGCCCGTGAGGTGTTTGATGTGACGGGCGCTGGCGATACGGTTATCGCAACTTTGGCAGCAGGGATTGCAGCGGGTGCAACTAAACAGAGTGCCGTTGCTGCTGCAAATCTTGCAGCAGGTATTGTAGTCGGTAAGCTGGGAACCGCCACCACCAGTGTCGCAGAGCTACACCAAGCAGCACACGATCCAGAAGAGAGCGGTTTTGGCGTTTTAGATGAAGAGGGTCTGGCTGAGGCTATCGAATCTGCTCACCAGAGAGGGGAGAGAGTGGTGATGACCAACGGCTGTTTTGATCTGCTCCATACTGGACATATTAGTTATCTTGCTGAGGCGAGAAAGTTGGGTGATCGCCTGATTGTTGCAGTCAACTCAGATGAGTCCGTCTATCAGCTTAAAGGGGATGCTGATGGCGTAAGCCGCCCCATAAATAAATTGGAGCAACGGATGAGTATGCTCTCGGCACTGGAGAGTGTTGATTGGGTAGTTCCCTTTAGTGAAGAGACCCCCGAGCGACTCTACTGTCGAGTGCTTCCTGACATGATCGTCAAGGGAGGAGACTACAAGCCAGAAGAGGTAGCAGGCGGTGAGTGCGTCATTGCCAATGGTGGAGCAGTCGAGATTTTACAGTTTGTTGCAGGGCGCTCTACAACTAATATTATCAAAAAAATTACCAAAAATATGATCAGAAAAAGTGGAGATACAATATGATTATCGTAACAGGCGGTGCTGGATTTATCGGGAGTAATATCGTTAAAGCCCTTAATGAGCGTGGTGAGAGCGATATCCTAGTGGTTGATAATCTTACTAACGGTAAGAAGATGCACAATTTAGCTGACCTTGAAATTGCTGATTATATGGATCGATTAGACTTTATTGAGCGAATCAATAACGGCGAAGAGTTTGGTAAGGTGACGGCACTGTTTCATGAGGGAGCAACCTCTGCGACCACTGAGTGGGACGGTCATTTTGTGATGAACAATAATTACGAATATAGTAAATCACTGCTTCACTGGTGTTTGGAGAGAGAGACCCAATATCTCTACGCCTCCTCTGCTTCAGTCTATGGCAGTGGACTTACCTTTAAAGAAGATCGTGAGTATGAGCTCCCGATTAATATGTACGCTTACTCTAAGTTTCAATTTGATCAGTATCTGCGCCGACTCTGGGCAACGCATGGTGAAGAGAAGATGAGTCAAGTGGTGGGCTTTCGTTACTTCAATGTCTACGGACCTCGTGAACAGCATAAGGGAAGTATGTCGAGCACCGCTTTTCACTTTAATAACCAGATGAGAGAGACGGGTGTTGCGAAGCTGTTTGAAGGGGTTGATGGTTACGATAATGGTGAGCAGCGTCGTGACTTTATCTACGTGGGGGATGCGGTTAAGGTTAATCTCTGGTTTATGGATCACCCAGATAAATCAGGGATCTTTAATCTCGGCACCAGCTCATCACAATCTTTTAACGATATGGCAAACGCTGTGCTCGCATGGCATAAGCGACAGGGTAAAGATGGGAGGATAGAGTACATTCCTTTTCCAGACCACCTTAGAGGGGCATACCAAAGCTTTACTGAGGCTGATATAACGAATCTGCGCAGTGCGGGCTACGACGCCCCTTTCTTAACAGTAGAAGAGGGCGTGAATGAGTATATGGATATTATTAATGATTAATGGCTAATGTCTAAAAAAATTCTTGTTGTTGGCCCCTCTTGGGTGGGGGATATGGTGATGGCGCAGAGCCTATTTATTGTACTTAAACAGCGCTCGCCAGAAGTTGAGATTGATGTGCTAGCACCAGAATGGTCTCTGCCGCTATTGGCAAAAATGCCAGAGGTGCGCAGAGGGGTGGTGATGCCAGTGGGGCATGGCCGCTTACAGCTGAAAGAACGTTACCGTTTAGCTAAGTCACTTCGTACAGCGCAATATAGTCAAGTAATTGTACTGCCCAACTCACTTAAATCAGCGCTGATTCCTTGGATGGCAAAGATTCCAAAGCGGACAGGATTTCGGGGAGAGATGCGCTATGGACTGATTAACGATCTGCGTATTTTAGACAAGAAAAAACTACCGATGACGGTGCAACGATTTTTAGCATTAGGAGGTGCGGCTAGTGAGTCATTGCCAGATCTGACGCCATATCCCAAGCTAACAGTCAGTGAGCTGAGCGTTGAGACTGCGCTACAAAAGGTTAGCGGTGATACCATTAACTCCGATACTCTATCTCAACTGCACAAACATAAAATCCTAGCGCTCTGTCCAGGTGCTGAGTATGGTCCCGCCAAACAGTGGCCGGCGGACTATTTTGCAGCAGTCGCAAAGGAGAAGATAGAGGCGGGGTGGCAAGTCTGGCTCTTTGGCTCAGATAAAGATCGCACCATCTGTGGTGAAGTTGAACAAATTATTCTCTCTTCAACTGGAGCTGCCAATGAGAGCGTGCAGAACTTGGCAGGAGAGACTACGCTTGAGCAGGCTGTGGATCTACTCTCACTTGCAACGGTCGTTATCGGTAATGATTCAGGAATGATGCATATTGCGGCGGCACTCGATAGAGATCTGATTGCTATCTACGGATCATCTGACCCTTCGTTTACCCCGCCACTCAATACACGCGCAAAAATTTTGGATCTTAATTTAGAGTGTAGCCCCTGTTTTAAACGGGAGTGTCCGCTCGGTCACTACGACTGTCTTAAGCAGTTGTTGCCAGCGAGCGTACTGTCGGCAATCTCTGAACTGCGAAGTGAGAAACTAGAGAGTGATAAGTTAGAGGGCGAGCGTGAATAGATGAAAGTGCTACTGATTAAAACCTCCTCCCTCGGCGACCTGCTCCACACCTTACCAGCACTAACCGATGCGGCTGCTGCGATTCCAGATATTAAATTTGATTGGGTTGTGGAGGAGGGGTTTGCCGAAATCCCAGCTTGGCACCCCGCAGTAGATCGAATTATCCCCGTTGCGATTAGACGCTGGCGAAAATCAATTTTAAAAACTCTCTTCTCTGGTGAGTGGGGTCAATTTAAAAAAGAGCTTAAGCAGCGGCCGTATGATCTGATCATTGATGCACAGGGGTTGATAAAAAGTGCGCTTATTACAAAGGTAGCAAGTAACACCCAGCAGCATTGTAAGCGAGTGGGGTTAGATTCAGATTCAGCTAGAGAGCCATTCGCTAGCCGCTTTTATGATAGAGCTATCAAAGTAGAAAAAGGTGAGCATGCGATCATCAGACTGCGTAAGCTCTTTGCTCAGGCGCTTAATTATCCGCTCCCTACGACATCACCCAACTCAGCTATTCATCATCACGCTACTGCGGTGGACGCTAAAACGATCCTCTTTATTCACGGTACCACCTGGGTCACCAAACATTGGCCAGAGAGCTACTGGATTGAGTTGGCAAGGTTAGTCACTGCAGAGGGATTTCATATCATGCTTCCGTGGGGCAGTGAGGTGGAGCGGCAGCGAGCAGAGAAAATCGCCGCTGCAGCCAATGAACGAGGTCGTGCAACGGTACTCCCTAAGTTGACCCTAACAGAGTTGAAGGAGAAGTTTCAACAGACATCAGCAATGGTCGCAGTTGATTCAGGATTGGCTCATCTGGGTGCAGCATTAGCGATTCCCTCAGTGACTCTCTACGGTGCAACTGACCCAAAACGAACCGGTACTTTCGGCAAGGATCAGAAACCACTCATCTCTGATTTAAATTGTTCGCCTTGCCTCAAGCGTAGCTGTAGTTATAAAGGCAAGAGCAGCGTGACCCCAGCCTGCTTTGAGACGATCACGCCGAAAGTCGTTTTAAGTGCTCTCAATGTTGATAGCAGGTTATACTTGTAACATTATATGAAAAAATTCTTCAACACAGCAGGTCCAATTGTTCCAAGTGACCACTACTATATCTCTTCTAAACAGCGCATAGACTGGGATGAGGTGGATATGTTGATCGCTTCTAATAAATATTTTCTGCTGCACGCCCCTCGTCAAACAGGTAAGACCAGCGCACTGCTTGAGCTTATGGGTCGCCTTAATAATGAGGGAGATTACAATGTACTCTATGCGAATATTGAAGGTGCGCAAACCACCAGAAATGATGTGGATCGTGGAATGGATGCTGTCTGTACCGCTATCTATAACTCAGCAGAAATTTATCTGAATAATAGAGAAATTGGTGAGTGGTACAAGAGTGAGGGGAGGAATATCAACCCTGAATCGAGGCTCACTTCACTCTTAAAACAGTTTGCAGAGATCAGCAACAAACCGCTCGTCCTCTTTATAGACGAAGCCGATGCACTGGTAGGCGACACCCTCATCTCCCTACTGCGCCAGATCCGAGCTGGTTATGCGCAACGCCCTGACCATTTCCCTAAAAGCATCGTCCTCTGTGGACTAAGAGACATTAGAGACTACCGCATTCACCGTTCTGACGGAGAGATTATCACTGGCGGCTCCGCCTTCAACATCAAATCAGAATCGCTACTGATGGGGAACTTCACTTACGAAGAGTGCAGATCGCTCTATCAGCAACATACCGCCGAGACAGGACAGAGCTTTAGCGAAGAGATCTACCCTGAGCTTTGGGAAGATACCAAAGGACAGCCCTGGCTAGTCAATGCACTGGCTTATGAGATGACATGGAAAAACAGAGCGCTTAGAGATAGAGCGCAACCGATCACCCTCCAACACTACCTCATCGCCAAAGAGCAGCTCATCCGC
>Ga0257127_1001210_pt1 | contig 19004 bp, 20 predicted proteins | sample SI060_135mmetaG_FD_190152 | JGI IMG/M metagenome (GOLD analysis project Ga0257127, IMG submission 190152) | Marine microbial communities from Saanich Inlet, British Columbia, Canada - SI060_135m | ecosystem: Environmental > Aquatic > Marine > Inlet | place: Canada: British Columbia | collected... | reverse complement strand
AGTGGATACGATCTATAATCCCATTGAAACACAATGGCTAAAATCAGGAAATGCAAAAGGTGCTAAAACAATTGGTGGCTTGGATATGTTTATTGCTCAAGGATTGGCTTCAGCCGATATTTGGTTTGGGAAAAAGATTTCTAATCAAATTAATGTTGATATAATTAGACAGATATTAATCGAAGGGAAACGCTTTAAGCGTTTCCCTTCGATTCACTTTCCTTGATTCTGTTTCTACAAAATTGGGAATGAACTAAATATTTTTCGGCTTTTCATATTTTTCCAATTTTTCTAAAGATAAATTTATTTTTTTGCCTTCCACCACTAAAACCACTTTTCATGCGGGTTTTGGATATCCCAGTTATCATAACCACCTCAGGTGCGATCCTTTTTTTAGGATCTATCCCACAATTATATACCAGGAAGTTGCCCCTAACAGGGAATTGGAATTTACCGACACTGAAAAGATTCTAACAGATATTGAACTTTTAAAAGAAATGGTGGAAAAAGGGATTCTAACTGAAAAAGAATTTAAGAAAGCAAAGAAAAAATTATTGGCACAAATTGGTCAACTCGTCCCCAATAAAAATACAGAACCAAATGTATCCTCATTGATGTAGCAATTAGCTAACATCATTCATATTTTATATTGGGTATTTAAATTTTTATTCCATACGATTCGGAAAGGATGGAAATATTTTTCAAGGAATTTCGGAATTTTTCCTTTCCATAATTATAATAATCAAACTTTATTTTTGAAATATTCTGCTGGATTAGACTCCAGAGGAACCAATAAAAATCCGGAAACGGTTTCATCATATCAATAAGATAAGTGGTTTCTGTATTATTTTTCCCTGAACAATAAATGTCAATTAAGGCATGCTCTGTTTCGCGGGGGGCGAGAATTTCCTGAAACATATCGGCCAAGTCATAATACTTTGGAGCCATGCCAGCATACTCCCAATCAATAAGATAAATGGGATTTGGAAAATGTGAGTCCTGGTTAATTACCATGATAAAGTTTTCGGGAAGTAAATCTATGTGGCAAGCTGTGTATTGATTTTTCGGGATATTAATTTTATTAAATATATAATCAAGTTTCTTAATCATACCCTTTATATCAAATTCAGGATAGGAGACAGAAAGATCATTAAGAATAGTTGTCATCTTTTGTATTTCCACAAGTGGATCGAACATTTTTGATAATTGAATTCCGCTACGATGTATTTTTAAAATGGGCTCCATAATCATTTCATGAAATTCCACGTTCAAAAAATCATCATTCTTCATCGTGTAGGAATCTGAAATATAATCTACAACGGTGATATTGATTTCCGGCACATACTTTACCAATGCCGGAGAAACACCAATTTCATGCATTTTTTGAATCGCTTCTGCTTCCGCATTTCTATCAATAAATAATTCTGTTTTTTCACCATAAATACGAACAGCCCAATCCACATTCTTTGTAGTTATTCGATAGAGTTTATTGGTAAAGCCTCCTGTGAGTCACTAATCTGAATTGTTTCGCCCTGTAACTCAGGAAATAATTTCAGGCACGTTTTTTCATCAAAACTATCTTGTAATGGATTCATAATAAATTTTTAATTATTTAGCCGGGAGTTAATTGTTTCTTGTTGATTCACCTTCCCCGATTTCGTTTCAACAAACTTAGGGATAAAATAAATTTCTTTCGGTCGCTCATATTTTTCTAAATGCTGAAAAGACAATTCCGTTTCATTGCCCTCCACTAATAAAACAACTTTTTCTCCCAATTTATTATCCGTTTCGCCAACGATATAGAATCGTCGATCTATAATAACCGACGCTAATTTTTCTTCTATCACTTCCGGAATAATTTTGATTCCACCGGAATTAATTATATTGTCAAATCGGCCCAACCATCGGAAAGATGATTTATCGACCAATTCAACAATATCATTCGTTATAATTGACTCAGAATTCAGCATTGGCGCATAAATCACCAAACAATCTCGTTCATCAATTTCAAAATGAATCCCGTCCAAAGCGCTAAAAATATCCGATTTATTCGGACCGTTCAGCGGTTTTATCGCTACATGAGTCAGTGTTTCTGTCATACCGTAGGTTTCGTAAATCTGTGTGGAGATATTTTGAAGTTTCTTTATCAATTGTAGACTCACCTGTCCGCCACCAACAATAAGCGTTTTTACTTTATCTAAATCATTCGAACTATTCTCCAATTGCAATGGAACCATAGCTGCGAAATCTATTTGATCGTCAATATCTTTTAACGGAGATGATGACGGTTCTACTACTTTCAAATCCAAAGCTAATTCTAAAGCGCGAACTACCATCATTTTACCCGCCACATATTTAATGGACATGCAAAGTAGTGCGGAATCGCCTTTTTTCAAACCAAATGTATTTTCAGTAAGTTGCGCTGAATTTTTCATCCACTCCTTTTTCATGGATATTGATTTTGGTTTTCCCGTAGAACCGGAAGTTTGGAGTATCAATTCTTCTTCACCATTCAGCCATTCAGAGATGAATTGATTTACGTCATTCCAAATTGGCAATTTTTCAATAGAGAGTTTTCCGGACTTTACTTTTAACGGCGATGGAATGTTATTCGTAAAAAGTTGCCCCGTTCCCAAGCCTTGATATCCTTGCGGTTTCATTTTGGCTGTCCATTGAGAAAGGGCATTGAGTCCGATGTTTGATTCCAAAGCGGAAGTAATCCACCAGCCAATATTTTGTTCTTTAGCCAGTTTTATCCATTTTTCTGATTCAGAAAATCCACCCAACAAACTTGGCTTTAAAACAATATAGTGTGGCTTCACTTTATCCAACATTTCGATTCGTTTTGATTCTTCAATTATTGGAATCAATTCTTCATCCAAAGCGATGGGGATTGGTGATGTTTGACACAATTCTGAGAGAAAACCCCACTGCCCTGGCTTGATGGGTTGTTCGATAGAGTGAAGATCAAATTTTGATAATTGTTCTAATTTTTCTTTTACATCATTTTTGGTGAAGGCACCATTGGCATCCACGCGGAGTTCTAATTTATTTTTACCGAATCGATTGCGAATTGATTGCAAAATTTTAATTTCATCATCAAAATCAATAGCCCCAATTTTGACTTTAATACATTGCCATCCTTCTTCCAGTTTTTGCTCTAATTGAGTCATCATAAAATCCGGATCGCCCATCCAGATTAAACCATTTATTTTTATATTCTCAAATGAGCCAAAATAACTTTGCCCACCACCATTTTTTAAATCCAAATAAGCCATTTCTAATCCGAATCGGATGGAAGGAAAATCTGATAGTAGAGATAAATCGTTTATAAATAATTTTGGGTTTTGACACACTGCATCCAGTTTGGATTCATAAATAAATTGAATATTATCCCATTTTTCAAACCCCCTTGTGTTCCCCCTATTAAAGGGGGAATTCAATTGTTTTGATGGCTTCTTTTTATTCTCTCCCCTGTCATAGGGGAGAATTAAAGTGGGGTCTATTAAATCCAAACTCAATCCAGGTAATGGCGCACATTCACCAATCCCTGTTATGCCATTTTCAGATAAGGTGATATACCACACATTGCGGATTTTCATCACACCACGAGACGTGCCGGCTGGAAGTTTAAAAGATAATGTTCGTTTTGTCCAATTGGCTTTCATTGAAATATACTTTTATAGCACCATTAAGGTTAGGGATTTTCTATACCGAAGTGTTTTAAGACCCTTAAGGCTCGCAAAGTATTCCACCGACTCGGTTTGCCGGCAATTTCCATATCAAAATGAACTTGCCCTGGATATTTTGAATTCAAATTCCAGGTATAATTTTTATTTCTTTTCTTCAATAAAATGTCAATTGCAGATTGCATCCTAACATCAAATTCAGTATTTGAGTATTGAAAATAATCCAATGCTCTTAAAATATCGTAATACCAACGACATGGGTAGGGAAATTTTAAAAAAGAATTATTTATTATTTCACCCGTTCGATGTGAACGATAAAGTTGATGGTGAAGAATAAATTCGATTGAAGATTGTTTCGCAGCTAATAATTCTTCTAATCTATAATGATAACCATTTTTTTCAAATTCAGTAATGCCTTCCAATATAGATATTGTTGAATGTAATGAACTATGAACAGCGCCTTTTCTACTGTTATATTCGCAATTAAACCCGCCATCTGCTAATCTTTGTGATAAAATGAAATCAATAATGGACTTTAATTTTCCCACATTAGATTTGAAATAAGAAGCATAATTCAGGAACATCCCATTCACACATACATCACATATTTGATCGATTCCAATAGGAAGTATTCCGCCATCTTCCCCTTTTTCATCAGACAAAACCATATTAATGGTTTTAGATATCTTTGGATTAGCTGGTTTGATGCAAAGGTTGCGCAAATCAAGTAGTGTATAATGAGTAGATATCCATTTTGGATGATAAAACTTATTACCCCAATGTCCATTTGAATTTCGCTTAGATAAAAATTGTGCCCCCCACCTTTCCTGCGAAATTTTGTTTCTTAAATCTTTTCGATCAACTAACAATAAATCTCGATGAACTTGGTATTGTATCGCCACATCCCCTTCCAATAACCAATTAATTATTTCTTGCTTATTCATATATTTTTCAATATCTCATTTTTACAGATTTATCCCAATCACAAACAGAATCGAAAATACAAATGTGGTAATCGCTTGTTTTTTTAAAAACGGATCAAAATTTTGGAAATCCGATCGACGATTAATCGACTGGACAAATCCAATAAATAAAGGTGCTGTAACCATAAATAAATAATGTATATAATAGGTGCTTGGGATAATAAAGGCCAACGATAACAGTAATCCTCCATAGATCAAAGATTGGTGATACGCCTTCGCTTTTATAATCCCAATCCGAACTACCAATGTATTTTTCCCCGATTGCGCATCCGGTTCGTGATCTCGCATATTATTAATATTTAACACGGCCGTTGTGAATAATCCAATAGTAGATGCGGGAAGTAAAAGATTCCATTGAAAGGAATGTGTATGAAGAAAATAAGATCCCAATACGCCGAGCCATCCAAAGAAAAGAAAAACAAAAATATCACCCAATCCCGCGTAACCATATGGATTTTTTCCCATCGTGTATTTTACCGCAGCGCCCATGGCTGTAAGTCCAAGAATGGCAAAGAGTCCCGCCTTTTTCAAATCCAATCCGAGCGTTCCTTCGTAAATTAGCCACACACCAAAAACAGAACATAGAAATGCAATAATCCACATGGCGTTAATCATTTCATGTTTGGTGATGAGTCCAGACTGCATGGTTCTGTCCGGCCCTACCCGGTCTTCATTATCTGTTCCTTTGACAAAATCACCATAATCATTAGCCAGATTTGAAAGTATCTGCAAAAATAGAGTCGTCACCAAGGCTAAAGTAAAAACTGTCAGATTGAATTGACCATCCGCCATGGCCAAACCACTTCCCATAATGATACAGGAAAAAGCTAACGGTAAAGTTCGCAGGCGAAATGCGTTAATCCAGTTCATATTTGCCCCAAGATGCACAAAATGCGCAGAAGTTAAAATTTTTGAGAAAGTATATATTTACGAACTTGTAGTTTTGAAGATCCAAAATTGATAAGCATTCCATGTTCTTGATTTGCTGATCGCAAATAACCTAAAATTTGAGCGACATGTTCATCCGCCAATGTTTTACATGCTTTTAGTTCAATAATAAAATAGTCATTTATAATTAAGTCTGCAAAATAATCTCCCAATAAAGTTCCATCTTCATCGTGAACTTTTAATGGAAATTGTTGTTCAACTTTGTATCCTTTTTTCTTCAGGCGGTGAGCAAGTCCATTTTCATATACTTTTTCCAAATGTCCATATTTCAAATATTTATGCAGTGAAAAAGCAGTTTCACGAATTTCATCTGTCATTTTTTTGATTTCAATGTCCATTATTTTATCCTTTTTTATTTGTTTTGTTATTTTGTGATTTTTTTTATTTTTGCGTCTTCTGTGCCTTTTGCGGCTATCATTTATCTATCGTATTTTTTACTTGCCTGTCCGTAACAAAGTGTAATCTGAAATTGATGTCGTCATTTTCCTTTTGTGATTCTTTAGCCTTTTGTGGCTAAAGATTTATGGAAACTTAGGATATTTAGAAAAATCCGGTTTACGTTTTTCCACAAAGGCATCTCTTCCTTCTTTCGCTTCATCGGACAAATAATAAAGCAATGTGGAATTCCCTGCCAATTCCTGGATTCCCGCTTGCCCATCCAATTCAGCATTGAAAGATGACTTCACCATCCGAATCGCTAATGGAGATTTTTCCTGAATTTTTTTCGCCCATTCAATAAACGTATCTTCCAATTCTTCTAACGGAACCACCGTATTCACCAATCCCATATCCAATGCTTGCTGTGCATCATATTGATCACAAAGAAACCAAATCTCTCGGGCTTTTTTTTGTCCCACACTTCGCGCCAGATAAGAAGCGCCAAATCCGCCATCAAATGATCCCACTTTCGGACCCGTTTGACCAAACATAGCGTTTTCCGCCGCAATCGTTAAATCACAAACCACATGAAGCACATGACCGCCGCCAATGGACCAACCAGCAACTGCTGCAATCACCACTTTTGGAATAGATCGAATCTGTTTTTGTAGATCCAGCACATTGAGCCGCGGCACTTCATCTTTACCCACATAACCACCATGACCGCGCACACTTTGGTCACCGCCACTACAAAAGGCTTTGCCACCTTCTCCCGTAAAAATGATGACTTCAATGTTGGTATCGTCTCGACAAATGTTCATGGCATCGATCATTTCTATCACGGTTCTCGGTGTAAACGCATTATGTTTTTCCGGCCGATTGATACTGATTTTTGCAATCCCTTCAAAGAAATCAAATTTGATTTCGTCGTATTCTCTGATCGTTTCCCAATTCTGTTTCCAATTCATATTATTCTCCTTTTTCCGATCACAGATTTTATTTCTCTCTGTGACCCCGTGTCTCTGTGGTTAAGTTTTTAAATGTTTCTGTATTTGTTTTCATGTCTGTAAATATTTCCAAGATTCCCGATTTCCACTCTGTGATTTCTTCCATGGATGTGGCAATTTGATAGTCTAACCCAAATTCTTGGGCTGTGAGTTTTGCAGTTCGCTGATGTGGCGTCGTAAATAATTCTGTTAATTCTCCCAGCGATGATGGTCCTGGAATCATATTAAATATCCCACCACCCGAATCATTCAAAATAACAATTCGTAGATTTTGTGGAAATTCATGATTCAGCCACAACCCATTCCGATCATAGAAAAAAGAAAGATCTCCAATAATTAAAGTATGTTTCCGTTTAGGTTCTGCGATGGCATGACCTATTGCTGTGCTCAAAACGCCATCAATCCCAGATGTCCCCCGATTACACCAAACATCAATCGAAGGGTCTTTTACTCCAATAAAATTGGCAATTCGAACCGGCATACTATTCCCCAAGTGTAGCACACTATTTTCCGGTAAATGTTGAATCACTTTTTGAACGGCCGAAAAATAATTGAATTCACTTTCACCTAATTTTGAATTGAAATTTTTATCAACTTCTATCTCACCATTTTTCAGCAAATTTTTGTAATCACTATTTCTCCGTGAACTCTGTGCCTTCGTGGTAAATCTCTCCACCCATTTTTTGAAAAATAGAATAGGCTCAACTGTCACAATTTTTGTCAAACTTTGAAACGGATCGCCCACCATACCTTCGCCAATATGCCAATGATGTTTTGGTTTATGCTTTCGTAAATACAGTTTAAGATTTTTAGAAATCACGGACCGCCCAATTGTAATCAAAATCTCCGGAGCCAAATTATTTTTATCTTTTTCGAATTTTGCCTGCCCGTCCGTAGTGGAACGAAGGCGGGTGCTTTTTGTGGCTAAATAATTTTTATAAAGTAGATCACCTGAATATATTACATCATTTGCGCCATGGAGATTTGAGATCACATCACCCACCACAGTAACATTCAACTGATTGAGTAGAGTTATCAATTCCTGATTCGGCTCCAATTGTCCACCCAAAACCATTACCTTTTCAGATGATTCTAGAATGGACTCAAATTCGCCCCAAACCGATTCTTCAATTTTTTGTTCTTTATTTTTTATGTGTTTCGTAGGGAAAATATTTTCTTCAGAAATACTTTTAATGTTTATTCTCTGTGTTCTCCGTATCTCCGTGGTAAATACAACATCCTTCAAAGATTCAGGATAAAATGGTTCCCGAATAGGAATATTCAAATGCACCGGTCCTTTTGCTCCATCCAAAGCTAAATTCAATGCTATTTCGGCTACATCCGTATTTTCTTTATCATAAACAAAACTTCCTTTAATGTGATTTCCAAAAAGATTATTTTGTCGAATGGTTTGGCCGTCCCATTGGTCGATCCACTCCGGTGGGCGATCTGCTGTTAATATGATAAGGGGAACCTGTTGATAATAAGCTTCTGTTACGGCGGGAGCAAAATTCAATGCTGCAGTCCCAGATGTGCATACCAAGACAACCGGCTTCCCTGATTGTTGTGCCAAACCCAATCCAACAAATCCCGCAGATCGCTCATCTGTGACAGAAATAGTTTCAATATCTGGATGCTTACCAAATCCAATTAGCAAGGGAGCACAACGAGATCCAGGACAAACCACTGCTTTTTCCACGCTGAATTCGGCGAAAATCCCCACTAAATCATAAATGTGTTTTGTATTTTGAATTGGTATTAAAGTGTTCATTTTAATATGTTTTAACGTGTTTCATCCTTTGGGAAAGCATTACCATTAATTTATTTTTTCTCTGTGGCTCTTCGTGAACTCTGTGTCACAATTTTCAATCCCATTAACTTTAACATTCGAACACTCAAACACTTCGAATACTTTGAACACTTTGAATACCCCCATTCATCACATCCAATAAAGTCCGGCATTTTAACGCCGTTTCTTCCCATTCCTTTTCAGGGATTGAATCGTGGGTGATGCCAGCACCGGCATATAATACAGCACGTGTTCGTAAAATCTGCATACAACGCAGATTCACATAAAGTTTTGAAATACCATCCATATTCACAGGTCCTAAATAGCCACTATAAAATTCCCGATTCAAATGTTCATTCGCAGCGATAAATCGCAAAGCTGAAAATTTCGGCATTCCACAAACGGCTGATGTAGGATGAAGTAAATTAAGCATCACCGTTCCCAACTCCGGAAAGTTAACTTGATTCAAATCCACGGTATATGTCGTTTTTAGGTGAATCATATTCCCGGCACGAACGGACCGTGGGCCTGTTTCGTCAAATTCCCGTAATCGAATTGTTTTAAATTGCTCAATAATGTAGCGACTCACCATAGCCTGTTCTTCAATTTCTTTTTGATTCCACGCCGCTTCAGATACATCTTTGCTTAAAGGAAATGCTTGAGTTCCTGCAACCGATACTGTTCTAAAATTCTCTTGAGTTGATTCTATCAATAGTTCTGGTGTAGCACCCATCCAAGTTCCACGCCCGGGAATAGAGACCAAACTTACAAAGGCATCAGGATACGCCTTTTCTAATTGATTAAATTGATCAATAATATCAAAATTTTCTGTTAATGATTCATCATAAGTCCGAGCAGATACTACTTTATCAAATTCTCCATCTTCAATGGCTATAATTCCATTTTTTACCATTTGGATGAAATGCGATTTTTTTCCGGAAATCTCTGTATCTAGCCTTGTATTTAAATGATAAGATGAAATATTAATTTTCTCCGTGTGCTTGCATCCCGAACTTGTTTCGGGGTCTCCGTGTCTCCGTGTCTCCCCCTTTTCTACATTCCAATTTCCATTTTCATCAGTGGACGCTAAAACATCAGCTTTTAAAAATAAGGTCTCATTCCCTTCCGGATTCATAAAGGGACTAACTATAAATCCCATTTCCGTTTTCTGGAGATCAATTCGACCCTTTGCTGGTGATTCTGAAAAATCGCCCAAAAAGTGAAGGGTTTGTTCTCTTGGACATCGCCATACCGCCACCGAGCCACTTTGCGCCATCGTAGCAGACCAAAGCGATTTTAGATCCATTTTATTACTCCGTGTCTCTTTGTCTCCGTGGTCCATTATTTATCAATCACGGCCAAAGTCAAGCGACTCACCGCCACCATTTTTTCATCTTCATTTTTGATATCAATATTCCAGACATGAATTCTTTTACCAATTTTAATAGGTGTTGCTTTACCATAAACCAATCCATCCCGCACACTTCTTAAATGATTACAATTAATTTCGACACCCACCACAGTTTTTGTCTCATCATTTAATGCCATTCCACCTGCAATGCTACCCAAAGTTTCAGCTAAAGCTGCTGATGCACCGCCATGGAGTAACCCAAAAGGTTGAACGGTTCGATGGCCCACTGGCATTTTTCCGCAAATGAAGTCATTGCTAAAATCAGTGATTTCAATTCCAAGTGCATCCACCATTGTATTTTTTCCAAAGGCGTTTATTTTTTTTAACTGCTCTAATTTGTTCATTATTTTTCTCCGATATAAAGTGTGCAAACCCCAAATGTTAGCGGGATAGCTTTGCAATTTTTCAATCCCCTAGATTCCATCAGTTCTACAAATTCTTTTCGAGTGGGAAAATTCATAATGGAATCAGCAAGATATTCATAAGCAGCAGGGTTTTTTGTAAACCATTTCGCCAATTTGGGAAGAACACCATTCAGATAAAAACTATACGTATTTCTCCAAAATCCAGGCTCTGGTGTAGTGAGTTCTAATACCATAACTTGCCCATCATCAACAATGACCCGTTTCATTTCAGATAATGCTTTTTGTTTATCAGGAATATTCCGAATCCCGAATGCAATAGCGGTTACATCAAAAGAATTGTCTTTGTATTCAATATTTGTGGCATCTCCCCATTTGAGCTTCACGCGATTATTCAAATTTTGTGATTCTACTTTTTTCAATCCATTATTCACCATTTCTTGAACAAAATCCACTCCCACAACACTTACATCAGGATATGTATTTGCACAATTCAAGGCGAGATCACCTGTTCCAGTGGCTACATCCAAGAAGCGATTTGTGTTGAAAAATTTCATTTCTGAGACAGTTCGTTTTCGCCAAGCCACATCGCGCCGTAAGGACAAAAATCGATTCAAAAAATCATATTTATCTGTAACGGATGCAAAAATATCTTTCACAATTCCGATGCGCTGGTCATCGTCCATTTCTTGAACGGACGGATATTCTATAATTTGTTTTTCATTCATTTTAAAATTCTTTGCGTTTTATGAAAGTCCTTTTGTGAAAAATTTTGTAATTCCTTTGCCCCATTCATCTTTATTAAAAGCATTCTGACTCCCATGATTCATAGCTTCATGATACTCTTTCAAAAATCGATTCAACACGGCATCAAGAAAAAATACCGATTGTGCTTTATCTAAATTGGGATTTAATTCGCCCCGATTCATGGCATCTTGAACAATATTTCCTAAATAGTCTTCAGACATGGATTGCAATTCATTCACAATTTTGTCCCGATTCGGTGAATCCCCAGAATAGACCAAACGAAAATAAATTCTGGCTAATCGTGGATGCTCCGTTATGAATTTTATGCCCGAATCCACAATTTTAGATAATCGCTCATCAAAGGGAAAATCTGCCGTTTTATCTCGAACGTTTCGGAGATAATTTTTCACTTCTCCCAAAGCTAATTTGTAGATATGATTATATAGAATGTTTTTCGTTTTAAAGTAATTGAATAGAGAACCTTTGGAAATCCCAGCTTGGTTCACCACGGAATTCATGGACGCAGTCTCGTAGTCCTTTTCTGAAAATTCAGAAATGGACGCATTCACGATTCGTGCTTGCTTTTCAGATGATAATTTTCCGAAAGGTTTCATGATGGTATTATGATCAAATAAATGTAAATTGACCAGGTGGTCAAATTAATAATTATTTTGTTTTATTCGTAACAAAATCTTTGTGAATGATTAAATTAAACCTATGTTAAAAAAACTTACATTTCTCACATCTGGTGAATCTCATGGCAAGGGGCTTTTAGGCATCCTGGATGGCTTCCCTTCGTCATTATCTATTTCAGAAAATTATATTAATAATCAACTAGCCCGGCGACAAATGGGTCACGGTCGCGGCGGAAGAATGAAAATTGAAACCGACCAAGCAGAAATTTGGTCCGGCGTTCGCCATGGAAAAACACTTGGCTCACCTATTGGGATTCTCATTCATAACAAAGATTGGGAAAACTGGACGAAAAAAATGTCCGTTGAACCTGTAGATGATGCAGTCAAAAAAGTAACACTTCCAAGACCCGGACATGCTGATTTAGCGGGTGTTCAAAAATACGGATTTGACGACATACGAAATGTATTAGAGCGATCTAGCGCAAGAGAAACAACCATGCGAGTGGCGCTTGGCTCCGTCTGCAGAAAATTATTGGAAGACCTTGGCATCACCGTTGGTAGTCGGGTCATTCAAATTCATGATGTCAAAGACGAAACACCAATCTCGCCTGATATTTCCCCCGAAGCATTAAATAAACAAGCGGATAAATCCCCCGTTCGATGTTTGGATAAGCAAGCAGAATTTGCGATGATGAAATCCATTGATGACGCAAAAGAAAATGGGGATTCTGTGGGTGGCATTTTTGAAGTCGTGGCAACTGGCTTACCTTACGGTCTTGGCACCTATACTCAGTGGCATCAAAAATTACAGGCGCGCATTTCAGGGCTCATGATGAGTGTTAATGCATTCAAAGGAATTGAAATCGGGAGTGGTTTTTCTGGCGGAACACAATTTGGAAGTGAAGTCCATGATGAAATCGGTTGGGATGGAGAAAAATATATCCGCCATTCCAATAACGCCGGCGGGATTGAAGGCGGTATGAGTAACGCCCAAGCCATCGTCTTGCGAATGGCCATGAAGCCAATCCCCACATTGATAAAACCATTACGATCTGTAGATATACACACTAAAGAAAAAAAAGATGCTCACAAAGAACGGACCGACGCTTGTGCGGTTCCGGCAGCATCCATTATTGCAGAAAGCATGCTATGTTTTGTTTTGGCGGATGCACTTTTGGAAAAATTTGGTGGGGATTCCATGGAGCAAATCAAAGCACATATGGCTGTTTCTGCCCAGTATTAATGGCTATATTTTTAATCGGCATGATGGGTTCCGGGAAATCCACAGTTGGCAAAATATTGGCAGACGAAATGGGGCTTCCGTTTGTTGATTTAGATTCGTTTATTGAGAATAAAGAAAATAAAACTATTACAGAAATTTTCAATCAAAATGGAGAATCTTATTTTCGAAAATTAGAATCTGAAGCTCTTGCAAAAAGTAATTCTAAAAAAGCTGTAATTGCTTGTGGCGGCGGAATCATATTATCAAAATCAAATCGAAAACTACTCCAATCGGGAAAAGTGGTTTATCTCAAGGCCACTATATCAACATTGGCAAAGCGATTGGAAAGAGCGAAAAATCGTCCTTTACTCGATAAAACTGACATTGAAAAACAATTGCAAAGCATTTGGGATGAGAGAAGAAATTCATATGAAACAACAGCTCAAATAATAATAAATGTTGAACCATATACGCCAAAACAAATCACAAAACTCATAAAAGAAAAATTATAAATGAAAACAATTCAAGTTAAACTGGGCAATCGCTCCTATCCAATTCATGTAGAATCCGGATTATTAGAACAACTCCCGTCATTATTATCAGAGCAAAATCACGGACAAAAATGGATTATTATCTCACAGTATCGATTAATGGAATTCTTCGGATTTAATCTGCTGGATAATTTGAAACAGGCTGGATTCAGTATAGATTTTATCACCGTTCCAGCTGGAGAGGCAGCAAAAAGCATTAATGAGTTCAATCGAATTATCAGTCAAATGATAGAAATGAATTGCGATCGATCCACAACCATTCTTGCCCTTGGTGGGGGTGTTGTAGGTGATGTTGCTGGATTTGTGGCGTCCAGTTTTATGCGCGGTATTGATTACTACCAAATACCAAGCACACTATTAGCCATGGTGGATTCGTCCATTGGCGGAAAAACAGGCATCAATATTGCGGAAGGGAAAAACTTAGTTGGAGCCATTTACCAGCCAAAATCCGTTTTTGTCGATCCAAGCCTTTTGGACTCTCTTCCCACAGAAGAAGTAATTTCGGGATTAGGCGAAATCATTAAATATGGTGTGATTTATGATTGTGATTTTTTTGCTGAAATTTCCCAAGGATTAGATGATCTTGAATCATTTCCATTCGAAAAAGCCATTTCCCGTTCTTGTGAAATTAAAGCAGATATTGTCTCAAAAGACGAAAGAGAAGGAGATTTGAGGCGATTACTAAATTTTGGGCACACAATTGGACATGCACTGGAAGCTCATTTTGGCTACGGAAAATTACGGCACGGAGAAGCGGTATCTTATGGTATGATTTGTGCTGGTTGGATTTCAAATCAGCTCGGATATTTTTCAAATGATGATTACACAAATTTGAAAAATGTGATTCAAAAACTACCCTTGCCACCTTTAAATAAATTTGATGCGAATACTCTTCTTCCTTTTATTAAAAATGATAAAAAAACTATTGCAGGGGAATTGCATTTTGTGGTTTTAGATGGATTGGGATCAGCAAGCACAAGCAACAAAGTGTCAGGCGATTTGATACTAACTTCACTCAAGGAAATCCAATGAAGATTCTTATTGTCAATGGACCCAATCTGAATCTGCTCGGGAAACGAGAACCAGAAATTTATGGTAATGAGACGCTGTCAGATATTGAATTGTGGCTGTCAAAAAAATCTGAAGCTAAAAACCATGAAATTCTTTGGTTTCAATCCAACCACGAAGGTGAAATCATAGATAAAATCCACGGAGCCATAGATATATTCGATGGTATTATTATCAATCCTGGCGCTTTTACACACTATTCTTATGCCATTCGAGATGCCATCTCTGCCGTAAATATTCCAACAGTTGAAGTCCATTTGAGTGACATAAAAAGCAGAGAGGATTTTAGAAAGGTTTCCGTAACCAAGGACGTTTGCGTTAAGCAAATTAGCGGAAAAGGAATAGATGTCTATTTAGAAGGAGTTCATTTCCTTAATAATCTGCCAACTCTATAATATTCATCTCAAATTATTGAGGGACTATTAAAATATTATTGCTTCCATTTAGCTTCTAAAATCAACAAACAGGGTTGAATCTGTTTTTACAATATTAACTTTTGCAACCATGTCTAAAACTGTAATGGCTTCTTCAATCATTGCCATTTCATTTTCATGGATAAATTCATCGGCACGGGCAATATATGCTAAATTTTTGATTAACTTAAATTTCCCTTCATCCGCGTCAAACATTGACTTAAGCGCATTCAAAGATTCTGTATATTTTGCAGATCGAGCACTTTCGTTCCCCAGGGCAATAAATTCATCAACCACCTGAGAAGAAATAGTATCGTAATCTCCATCTGATAAATTTGGTTGGGTTACTTTAATATTTCCACGCATTGCATCTTTCTCTGAATCGTCAATTTCCCCATCTGCTAAATATGATACACAGACAAAAACATATACTAAATCGTGATTTAAACTCCAATTTTCCATAAGTTTCCCTTACCTTTATTTATTTCGTAATTATTCAAAAATATTGAGCTCGCATGGGAAAAATTCCCTGCACTATAGCTGGTGAAAACTTAGCCTATGATTGATTGAAAGGTCAAGATTTCTCCAAAATCATTTAATAAATATATATTGGCATTGAGTCGATGGATTCTTGCTTCAATCCCTTCTCTATTGTAGCTTTTATTTTGATGAAAAAACCATAAAGCAGGTATTTGATTAAACATCACTTACATTCCAATTTGATTCAGACCATAATGATAACTCTTTCAATCCAAAGATAAGCCAAGCTCAACAATGAATAATTTTTACGCAACGCTCGTCAAGTTCAATAGTCTCCAATTCAAATATCGCACGATTATATCGTTCCTAATTATCTTATTTGTTATTCTGATTGTAGATTTTCTCTTTCATCTTAATTTTCCAACTATCGTTAGTTTTTTTGAACATCAATTCAATATAACCTTACTAGATCATCAAAAGGTTGATTTGGGATTTGCGCCTGAAATTTGGGGCGGTGTGCTCGCCATGGTATTGGGAACGCTTATCATTGTCGTTGCCATTGCGGCTGAATCATCCCCAAAACTTATGGATCTATTCGTTAAAGATTGGTTTAGCTTGAATTATGTTTGGTTTTTGATTCTATCTTCTCTCCATGCTATTTTCATTATGTTTTACGCTGAACCTTTAAGCCGTGTTTCCAGTGTAGTCCTAAATACGTATGTCTTTCTCTTTTTGGCTTCAATATTGGCGCTTCCCTATATTTTTTATATTCTACTTTATTCCAAGACAAGCAATGTTGTTTCTACCATTTCAGACATTATTAAAACATTTATTCATAATATAAAAAAACCTAGCATTCAGTCTGCCATGGACAATAGTTTGCTTGTTGTAGAGGAGTATCAAAGAGAAATAATGAGCTCATTAGATCAGTTAGATGACTTATTGTCCTTTATTGAATTCAAAGAAACACAAACTGAAATTATTCGTGAGATTAGCGATATTGCTCAAACGTATATTATAGAAAAACCTCAGTTCAATTCGGCTTTTTTCAAATTAACCGCCACCATCAAAGGCAATGCAACTTTTAGAACTTATACCGAATTGCAATATGAAGAAATGGCAAATGCTAATACTTTCTATGAAGTAAAAATCTTTCGCTTGCTCGGCAATTCCTATATTAAAATGATAGAAAATGATCGCTTTGATATTGCCTCACTTATTCCAGCTGAACTGGTTGATATTGGAAAAACATGTATCAAAGTCAATGATGCGACCATCATGGATAATGTGAATATCCGGTTTAATACCTTATTTCGTTTCGCTATTAAACATGCCTACAAAAATAACGAACCACGAAATTTATATAACCTTGCTTTCCATTATTCCAATATGATTCAGGAATACATAAAAGCAGATCGTGCCGATATGGTTAATTATTGTTATGATAAATTCAAATTTTACGCCAATGATATTTATAAAAATGCTGAAACAAATCCATCCCTATATTTTATTGTAGATACCCTAACCTTTGAACTCAGAAAATGCCAAGTATTAATCCATGAAAAGAATTGGGATCCAAAAGATCAAATGGATCTTCTAAAGCTTGTCCTTCAACTAGATCAGCCACCAAGCTATTCTAAAGACGTAGTAGATAAAGGAATTCTTGGCGGGAATAATGGAACACGTAGAATTCAAATTGGTCTAGCACTGTTTTATTTATCAGTTGGAAATACAAAGTTTGCTGAAACAATCGCAGAGGATTATTTAGATGATTTAGCCTATTTCGATGAAAAAACATTTAAACAAAATGTAAATACTCAATGTTTCCTTTTATCAATTTTTGGTCCCACCTTTTGGGAAGATACAGATCGAGGCAATCTAAATATCTATTTTGCGCCCGAGAAAGATCAGCTGGAATCTTTTAAAGAACTCTTGTTTAAACTTATGGATAAACGCCTAGAGACACTTGAACGTGATGCAAAATTCCTTTCACTCGAAGTGGATAAGCTCATGCAGAAACGTGGCAAACAAGATGGCTATTTAAATGATGCTGATAAAGAACGAATGGAAGATTTGAAAAGAAAAATAGAAGCCCGAGAAAAAGGTGATGGCGACATACATACTGAATGGACAGTCAATCATGATATCCTCTATTCATTGTTATGTATCTCATTTTTTGCTGATCAAGAAATTGACGAATCTGAAAAAGATGTTATTTATGAAAGTTTTGGGAAGTTTGTGAAAGATGTAACGAATGAGAGTTTTAACATCGATTTTGGATTGGCGACCGGGAAATTCATTGACCTTAAAAATGAAGAATCTAGACAAAAACAGTATGAGAATTCATTAATGAATATTAAGAATTTTCCAGAAATAGATTCAGATAAACTGCATGAACTCATCATCGCTTTCATTGACATCGCAAATGCGGATGATTTTATTCACGAGAATGAAGTAACCCTTATTCAAGATGCTGTGAAAAGCTGGGGTCTAAATCTAAAAATCAATAAACCAAAAGCAGGGGAAAACTTGAAAGTAGAAAGTCTATAAAGTAGAAAGGCTCCCAGACTCCCCGACTTTTTTCCCTCTGAATCTCGTGCCTCGATTCAAGCATCGACATAGACGATGGACTCCAAAATATGGAGTGAATTAACTGTGTTAATTCTACGCTGAAGCATGAAGCGTAATTGAATCCATAAAGTTGAAATTGGAGCAAAGCGGAAATCCCGTGCTTTTTACGGGAGGCTGTAAAGTTGATTCCAAAATCTTTTAAAAGTTGAGATCCTTCCCAAAATAATGCAAGACCTTTCGAAGGCTTTTTTGGTCTTTGAAAGGTTGGGGTCCGGAAAAGTTCGCCCTGAGTTTAAACCTTTCAAAGGAAAAAACAACCTTTGAAAGATTGAGATTCTTCCCAAAACAAGGCAAGACCTTTCAAAGGCTTTTTTGGTCTTTGAAAGGTTGGGTTCCGGAAAAGTTCGCCCAGAGTTTAAACCTTTCAAAGGAAAACGCAACCTTTGAAAGATTGAGATTCATCCCAAAATAATGCAAGACCTTTCGAAGGCTTTTTTGGTCTTTGAAAGGTTGGGGTTCCAGAAAAGTTCGCTCTGAGTTGAAACCTTTCAAAGGAAAACGCAACCTTTGAAAGATTGAGATTCTTCCCAAAACAAGGCAAGACCTTTGAAAGGTTGAGATGCGTTTTCTCTAATATATATTTTCGATCCCGCTGCCGCGGAATAAATAGTCAAATAGTCAACACAAATTTAATCCCTTACGCACCGAACAGAAAAACCGTTTCTCTTATCGTGCGTGTTACGATAGACT
>Ga0257127_1001207_pt1 | contig 19024 bp, 19 predicted proteins | sample SI060_135mmetaG_FD_190152 | JGI IMG/M metagenome (GOLD analysis project Ga0257127, IMG submission 190152) | Marine microbial communities from Saanich Inlet, British Columbia, Canada - SI060_135m | ecosystem: Environmental > Aquatic > Marine > Inlet | place: Canada: British Columbia | collected... | reverse complement strand
TATGTTTGTCTATGTATTTAAATTTTATAAAATCATTAAAATTTGTTTAATTTGTTAAAAATAATGTTCAAAATTAATAAAATATGTACTATTTATGATTTAACATAAATATTCTTTCTCTATTAATGCTTTTAACAATTATTGGTAATGCTGTAGGTGTCATGATGGTTAGTACATACATCGTTATAAAAGTTCGTACCAAACTTAGTGATGAGAGAAGAGCAAATATGTACAGAGATCCTAATAAAATTGTATTTTATCCCTCTAAAAAAATTGATTTTTGATTATTTTATTAATTATCTATAGTACAATATTAATTATGAGTAATTTTAATATTTCAAATTTGTGTGAAGTGTACATCTATTATCGCGTTAGTACTAATGGTCAAGCTGATCACGAACGCTATGGTCTAACAAATCAAACAAATACATGTGAACACTACTCCAGACAAATTTTTAAGAAAAATGAAAATCAAATCAATTATTACTGTGATATTGGATCTTCTTATAATGATAAAAATAAATTAAAACAACAAGTTAAAATGGTTAATCAATTATGTTATGGATCTGTCATCTTAATTCATGATGTTAGTAGACTTGGTCGCAATATTGGTCAAGTTTTTAAAATACTACAGAAAGTTAGGAATGCAGGTTCATACATTATATCATTAGAAGATAATGTGTGTTATGGTAAAACAAGACTTTTGGATAAAAAGTTTTGGTATAAAATAATTGAAGCCGAAGAATCGTCCGATAAGAAATCTAGTAGAATGATTAATCATATTGAATCTGTTAGAGCTCAAGGAGGACATATTGGTGCTACACCATATGGTTATAAGAAAGAAAAGATGAATGGAATTAGTAGATTATGTAAAGATATTGTTGAACAAAAGGCTATTAAAACAATTTTAACTCACGTGCATAATAAAACAACAATGCAAATTGTAAATATGTTACGTGCTTCACATGGTCATAAACGTGGTAAACCATGGACTGAATCAAGTGTCAGATCCGTTAATCTTGAAAAGAAATATAAAACATATAAATTCAAGTTAGCAGATAGTGTAGAAAGTTTAACTATTTAATTTATTTGTTCAATAAGAAAATTAACATAATTTTCGTAATATTTATTTTTAAAATCGCAAAAATCATGTGCAATATTTAGGTCACTTAACGCGGTTAGTAACTTTGTAAAATGTTTTGGTTCATATTGACGTCTAAGATTCATGACAATATGATTTGTCGATTGAATAGTTCCTTTGTTAACTAAATATTGAACTGTTGCTATAACATGTCTAATCGTATTATATTTCGGATCTTGTAACAAAAGATAATCGTCTTTACACTTTTTCGTATATGATCCATTTTCATAATCAAACTCAGTAAAGTGGTTCACAAGATTCATAACAATTGTTGCAGTATGTGTATATAATAGAGATATCATACCCACAATATCTACACTCAATCCATCAATAATATAATCTTCCGTAATATTATTTTGTTCTCTAAACATGGCAATCGTTTGTTCCTTATCATTATCGAGAAATATTTGAATGTATGAATGCCAAACATTTGTATATTTAACATTTTGTCTGCACTTTTTAAGATATTCGGGCGTCGTAATCTTAAAAAAATGTCCATTTCTCTTACAAATGATACAAAGATTCTTGGAAAATTGTTGACACGATTCTAACGTATTGTAACGTGTAATTCCTAATGATTCCTCATCCAATGTATCAGGGCTAATGAATTGTTTACATTCTGACATTTCTCTTTCAATGATTAGAAACATTTCTTTATAATCAGGACCAAAAGTTTCTGTATAATCAGTAATATACATATTATTATGATGAACCATTACAAAACTATAACAATGATTGGTATCCATTTTATCAGTGAATGATTTTCTATCGTGATGCAATTTTACAAGACATTCGTCAAACATTTTACCAAAAGTATTAGATTGTTCTAAATAATAATTATCATCCATATTTGTGCAACGAGAAGTATGAAAATACCACTTTCCGTCATAATAGAATGTAGTGATTAATGTTCCTTCAAATGATTGTTCAAATGTGTCATTGGGTAAAGATGTAAATTCATTACTATTTATAGATTCAATAGTTCCATGAGAATATGATACAATTTTCGCAATACTGTCAACAATTGATATAGTAAACGATCTACATTCTTTATATAGTTCGTCGGTATTTGTACTACTGAAATTATTGTAAATTAAGTATAAATCTTTATTATCTTTATATTGTTTGATATGAATACCAATGTCAATATCTTTTAGCACTACAGAAACAGTATCAATGGTAGCTTTACCATTTAGAGAAGTAAGTCGGTCAATAATTTGTAGGGACATTTACTTATTATTATATTATTATTTTAACTAGTAATAAATTCAATTTTTATTCAATAAATTAATTCGTTGATTATCATTATATTCTTTGACCAATGATTACCAACTAAAAAATCTTCCCTGACTAATTTACATCGATCGATAACATAATTTTCATCTTGAATCTTTAAATATATTCCTTCAACTTGACTATCGCTATACATTGATTTTTCCTGTATCATATTCAATAGTTGTTTTCTATCAACTTTTCCATTATACATTTCTCTGATAATAGGAATATTTGTATTTTGTAATTTATTTATTAAATAATCTCTGTTATAAAATTTTCTTTCACTTTTGCTATATATATCAAAAGCTATAAAATAGGATGGCAATAAATTATACAATACACTGTGTTTAGCGTATAACCATTCGCCAAATAAAATTGTATCTTTATCTAATACATCGTATAATACACTACTATGATCTGTTATCCATTTTCCTAACTTTTTAAATTGTTTATCACTACTATTAACATAATGAGCTCTATTTTGTGCTTGAATACCATAGTTATCATCGAGAGATAAGCCAAGTTGGGCTCCATCAACTTTTTCACAAATTGAAACATTATCGCAATTATAAAATTTATTGCTATCATCAGTAGACAATATTTTATCATCTGCTGTAGCTGAACCTAAATCAAAAATATGTTGTGTCCTAGGAAATTTATGAATAAATGTGTCATCATCTATTGTAGTCTTTACACAATTCCAAGTCTTCAAATAATTATGTACATCATCAATACTGGTTAATTCAATAACGTCTGAAAATCCTTCCTCCGTTGTTGGTACAACTAATTCTTTATGTACACTATTTATAATACGAGCTGATCCATGTTTGATTGTTGGATGATTTGTTCTATTATCTGCTCTATCAATACACATATCTTTATCCATATTTAGAAACACACATATGCATTGACTTTTAAGTAACATTGATAAATCTAACCATTTTTTTCTATCAGCTACTGAAAAATTTGTTCTATCAAGAATAGTAATATCGTTATCTTTGACACTTTTCCCTATAGCTTGTTCACAACGTTGTCTACCCATCGTATCTTGATTGATTACTTTAACTTTTAATGGACATGTTTTAAACAGTTCACTAAATGTCGATTTACCTGATCCAGGCAATCCTACTAACATAATAAATTTGATCATTAATAATAATAAAAATTGATGATTAAATGGTTAAATAGTCAATTTTTATTATTATTAATGAATAAAAAAGAATCCTTAATAACATCTGACAGACTATTTTATAAAATACAATGGCATCCGATTGCTGATACTAAAAAAGCATTTATTATGTATCTTGATTATGGAATTTTAAAAACCATTTCTTATCACGATTGGTTACCTATAGAGAAAGGTGGTGAAATACCATGGCATCGTATTTACATGATGAAATATGGTGATAAAATATTATGGGATCGAGACAATAGACAATATTTTCCAGAGTTATTAGATGAAATGACCAACCATAGTAATATGCAAATGTTACGATATGTGAATAAATCATGGACCATGTCCCATGACAAACATGATATTTTACCACAAAATATTAAAATAATAAGTTTTAATTGTTTAATGGATATTTATGATAAACATATTACTAATATTAATTTAAGAATGCCTACAATATTACATTATTTAGAACAGTATAATGCTGATATTGTTTGTTTACAAGAAATTACTATTCCAATGAAAAAGATATTAATGGATAATAATTTTATTAAGAATAATTACTATGTTACTGGGAACGAACCTAAAGTATATGGACAAATAACATTGACAAAGTATATGCCTGTTGAACAGAATTTAGTTGCATTAAATGCCAATGATATGAAAAAATATATTACTATCACATGCTTAAATTCTATGGAAGAAAAAATAGATTTTGTTAATATTCATCTAACTAGTGTGTGTCAAGTTGATTCAACCAATAAACAAAAGATTCAATTAGATCAATTATTTTCGGATTTAATTAATGAAAAAGCAATGATTATTGGAGATTATAATAATGAATTACCGATCGATAAAGAAGATTTTAATGATGTATGGACCCTATTGAAACCAAATGATGACGGTTTTACATTCGATTATATGAATAATAGTTTATGCAATAGATTAACTAGAGCTCATGTGAGAATGAGACTTGATAGATTTTTATCTAGAAAAGTTACTAGTACAGATATTAATATTATATTTAACGAATCATTAAATAGTGTATGGCCATCTGATCATTTTGGAGTGATATGTGACGTAGATACTATAAATGATTATAATGCTGATGTATGTAAACAAAAAATTCAAACAAATTCTATGATTAAAAGTGGAAATGTGTTATGTATTATATTAGAATTAGAATGGTGGCAATCTATAAATAAATTTAGAAAATTATGGGATGATAATGTTGATTCGATTGCACCACACGTAACATTAATACAAAAGTTTGTTGATGAAAATTATTGGTCTAGTGTTAAACATTTAATTAATGTTAGTGATCAAACAATCGAATTTAATAAAGTAGAAATCTTTACATTAACCAAATCTTTTGCCATTGTCTTATGTTGTTCAGATGAACAAAGTATTGTAACTGTTAGAAGTGATGTGTTAAATTATTTAAATATTGACAGCATGTCTAGACCACATATAACTTTGGGAATGTGCGATACACTTAATAAAGCACTATCAATGCAAAAAATGGTTCAAGGCTTGTCGGTAACTGTTAATACAAATTGTATTACTTATTCTAAAAAAATTGGAGACCAGTATCAAATATACGATATTGTTGGTAATTTACCAAATCATGACACAATGACAATCGTGAAATTATTATGTTCGCAAATTGAAAGTAACTTAAATTACGATATCGTAGGATCGAGAGCATATGATGATATTAATGGAGACTATGATATAGTGGTCAGTGGTCAAACAAACGATAATGAGTTCATATTAAAGTTAACATCATTGGCTCTATTAACTCCGTATGTAACATATGCAATGGCAATTGATTCTCATATGATGACTGTTAACTTAATTTTACGTAATGGAAAAGAAGTTGATATTATATATACACAACTCGTCAATGGAAAAATAGTTAATAGAAAAATATTAGAATCGTTTGAATCGATAACTATTGTGAAAAATTTAGTAAAAAATAATAATGAATTATTTAACGAATGTTTAAAATATGTCAAAATATGGGCTAAAAAGCGAAACATATATGGATCTAAATATGGATATTTTAGTGGTGTACATTGGTTAGTACTAACAGTCAATTTGTTTCACATGGAAACAATATTGCATAAAAAAATGTTTTTAAGAAAATTCTTCAAATATTATAGTTCATATGATTGGTCTATACCTATTAATATTACTAACAAGACCATATTTAAAAACACTGTGTCCGATGAAATAGTATATATCAGTTCTCTAACTAAAGACAATAATATGGTTCGTACTATTACGCATAATACTTTTAAGAGAATTAAAGATGAATTAAATAGGACCCAAGATTATACAGATTTAAATATTATATTCAATAAAATTGTTAAAAGTTATCAAATATGTAGAATTACTATCGCAGATGATATGTTATTTACGAGAATTAAAAAACAAATGAAAATTATTGCTAATATTTGGAAATTAACAATAAAGTCTAAAGATATTGTATTATATACAGATTGGATAAATAAAGATAATACATTAATCTATGATATTGGCTTATTGAATCCTGGTTGTAATGAACTATTTTACAATTACTTCAAACCTTTTTCTGTCAATATTGAATTCGTTTGTTCTTGATTATTTCACTGATCTACTGCACAACATAGTAACTTGTCATAGTTGTAATCCAAAAATAGATAATTCAATTTTTAATGTCAGTTATCCATTGAATCATACAATCTGTTATTAAATTATTATTTATAGATATATCAGTGAATTTAGGATTGATAGAATATAGCCATTGTCCTATTTCTAATTGTTGTTGATAAAAACATTCCATAAAGAGATCGTCATTTTTACAAAGCTTGGAATTTTTATAAAGTGCAAGTGTCTGATATAAAAAACAATCGTCTATATTGTTACATATTTCATATAGCCATTTCATTATATGTAAATTGTTCGCAATATTTTTCCTATTAATTAATTTTCTAAATATTGCAAGCATATCCAATACTATTAAATTTTTAAATTTTATTGGATCAATTGAAAATAAAAGTTTACATAAGTCAAGTTGACCTGTACACAATATCATTGGTAAATCACATAATGATATGTAATCACTCTTTATTGCATCATTTTCATGTGCCCATTTAACAATATTATAATGACCATATTTACATGTGTCATTAAACCACGATGGCAAATGCTTATTATCATATCTATACAATTTAATACTAGAATCAATTTCATCAATATATTTACATATTTCAAGATCACCACTTTTACATGCTTGACAAAAATAATGACTTGAATATTTATATAATTTGTAATTTTGATAAAACCATTTGAATGAATTTGAATGATTGAATGTTATAAGCATATTTGTACAATCATGAAATAGTGATGATCGTCTACAATAATAATTTAATGAAGTATTATATTCCTCGTATGTCGGTGGAATTTGTTGTGCTAATAATTTTATTATGACAAGATAACCACCTTGACATGCCCATTTCATAGCATGATCATATTTTTTATGAATATTAATATTTTGATCTATAAACCATTTTACAATATCAACGTGACCATAGAAACATGCCCATCTGAAAGCAATATTATCTTTATAAGTAATATCAATTTCCGGTATTAATTTAATTAATAATTTTACAATTTTAAGATTGCCTATTTTACATGCTTGTTTAAAACATTCTCGTTTCATAAGCAGACCAATATTACCATTAACAATCAATATTTGTTCAATTAATTGTTCATTTTGTTGATCTATAGCATATGGCAACAATGTGTTATAATTATAATCCATTAATAAATAAATATTAGTTGTTTTCAACAGTTGATAATTCAATTGTTTTTCTAGTGCTAGTTAACCATTTATCAACATGTTTATGTCGTGATATAGCAGGTATCAACGTATGAATTACTATTGGATTTATTTTATGTAACAATTGACACATTTCAAGTTGACCAGAATGATAACAATTTGTAAAAAGACAATTATCATTTTGTGTTATATCTATATTATGTAATTTTAATAACCATTTCATTGTACTTAAATTATTTTGTTCACATAATTTACCATCTTTAAATCGTTGTGTACTCAATTGTTTACATATATCAAATACATATGTTTTAATATAATATTCGAAATTTTTAAAGTTGATAGATAATAAAAATTGGCATATTTCAAGTTGACCACTACGTAATATATTTTTAAAATACGGATAAGCCATGGCATCGGGTTGTATATGATCTATAGATATTAACCATTGAACAACATCAAAATGACCATGACAACATGTTGCAGAAAAACATGATTGATATATTTTTTCACATTTTATGTTTGTAATAAAATATTTACATATGGATAATTTACCGTTTTCGCATGCTAGAGCAAAATAATTATTTAATTGGTATTCAAGATCATAATTTTCATAAAACCATATTAATAATTCTATGCGATCATGTATTATGAGTATATACATACATTTATTAAATAGTAATTGTTTTCTATATTGATTATGTGAAGATTTAAATGTGGTTTTTTCAAAGGAAATATGCGACATTAATAATTTTACAATTTCCGAATGATTATGTTCGCATGCCCATTGTATAGCGTGATTTTGATTACTATGAATATCAACATCTGTATTTTCCATGAACCATTTCACAATATTCATATGACCATGGAAACATGATAATCTAAAAACAATATTATTCTTATATGTGACATTTATAGATGGTATCGTTTTAATTAATAATTTTACAATGTCAAGATGTCCTTTAATACAAGCTTGTCTAAAATAAAATTGTCTCATGCGCGAACCAATAGTTTTATTAATAATCAATATTTGCTCAACTATCCTAATTTCATTATGTTCTATAGCATACAATAATAATGTATTGTAATTATAATTCATTACTATTATGATACTATATGTTGTAATCATGCATTTTTCAACTTTTTAAAAAATTGAAAAATAAATTAATATGACAGTTCATTAAATTGGTATTGTTATATTTACACAATGAATCTTCTTTTGGGAAGTAAAATTACTGTCCTATTACGAAATGATGTGACCTATGGTACAATTATAACACTAGAACGATACAATGTGACAATAAGCCTTAAATGTGGAAATCTGGCTTTAGCCAAATATGAGAATATTTGGTCAGAAGGAAGTGTGATGATTGCATCAATTTGCCCTTCGGATAGTACTTACCCAGGCACCATTGTTCGAATACAACGTAAAGAGGGTACGGAACGTTATGGACTTGTTATCTCTTATGCTGATGGTGGTGCAAATATTCGTGTTGCCGGAAACGGTGCAATATGGTTTGTGTCACATGCTATGATGTATACATTAAATAGCGTGGAACAAGAGGTTCATGACATATTTGATAGTTTTGAAAACATCAACTATTCGCATGAGAATCAAGTTCCAGCTAAACCTTTGTATAAAAAGGTAAAAAAAAATTAAATTATTATAATATGGTGAATTCCATCAGATTTCTTTATTATTTTTCAAATACACCGTGATAATAAAGATGTGTCTCAAGCTGGAAATCCTGTAATTTATTCTTTTGTACATAACATAAATAATAAATATATTTACTATTTTTAATGAAAAGAATTGCTTTTTTATTTTTAACAATTAATGATATAAATTTTCCGGATATATGGACTCAATATTTTCATGGTCATCAAGATCAGATTAACATATATTGTCATCCAAAGAATTCAGAAAATGTGGTGACTCCTTGGTTAAAGAATAATATTATTCCGACATTGGTAGATACAGGATGGGGATACATTGTTAATGCATATTATGAGTTAATGAAAGAAGCAATAAAAAATAAAGATAATGTAAAATTTATTGTTATTTCGGAAAGTGATGTGCCACTATTAAACTTTAACAAAATGTATGACTTTGTAATGAAAGACGAAAAAACTTCCTTTATTAAATACATGAAAGTAAAAAAGTACGATTGGAATGATCGTATTAAAAATCAAGAAAATTGGAATAAATTGAGTATTAAGTTTGTAAAACATTATGCTAGATTTTGTTTATCGCAATATCATGTTAACATATTGATGGATGTAAAAAATAAGAAAACTTGGGAATTCTTTTCGACGATGCATGTTGGTGACGAATTTTTCTTATCTATATTAGGTAATGTTAAACACGTTACCGACTTTCCAATAACATTTGATAATTGGGATAGAGTGCAAGATAAGGTGCAAGATATTAATGAACAATTAAAGACGTTATATAATGAGGATGGTAATAAAGATAAGATTAAAGAATTAACTGATTTGAAAAACGATATTAGAAAAAATCCATATTCATATGGTATAGTGACAAAAAAAGATGTTATAGAAGCTAAAGCAACCAATAGTTTATTTTGGAGAAAATTCCCGATAACTAGCAACATACGGGATTTTGTTAAATTCAAAAAAATATCTTAACTTATTATATTATGGGGAAGATATTAGTTATTAGTAAAACAAATATAGAAAATATAGATAGAGATAAATATCATGTAACTAATAATATTGGAAATGAATACAATTGCCGATCCGTAAATCCACCGTTCTTTAAACAGATCATAATAATTGATCAAAATATAGTTGATTATGATTTAAAACGTATTTATAATATGCTTTTGATAAATGGTAAAGTATATTTCTCTAAAAAGTATAAACAATTTTTTGGAACATTGAGTAATGTAACAATATCCGAGAATTCTGATTTCTTTCAATGTACTAAACCCGATAACAAAATATTTACGTTTCCATCTAAAAGAATCGTAGAATTTATAATTATTGGTGTTCAACGAGGTGCTACAACATCTTTGGCTAAAAATTTGTCTCAACATTCTGACATTTATTTAAATGGTGATGTTGATCCACGTAAATCCGAAATTCATTATTTTGATCTAAATTGGCATAAATGTAATGATTGGTATAAAAAACATTTTGATTATGGGAAAGCATTGGTCGGTGACAAAAGTCCTGATCTCTTTACTTTATCATCCACGTTTCCCCTAATTCAAAAGGTTAATCCATTTACCAAGTTGATTGTTACGTTAAAAGATCCTATATATAGAGCGTATAGTGCATGGAAAATGATGTCTGATTATTTTGGAGAAACAAGATCATTTGAAGATTGTGTTAAAGATGAAAAACCAATTAAAAACCGAACTTTTTTCAACATGACAACCCAATATTTACAGAGAGGATTGTATTATAAACAATTGAAAGAATTAGAACGTTGGTTTCCTAAACAAAATATTCTTATATTGATAAGCGAGGAATTAGATAAAAATCCTGATCAAGAATATAGAAAAGTGTATGATTTTTTGAATGTTAAATATATTAAGAAAGATTATCTAAGAATTCATGAATCAAAGAATAAAGAAAAACTTGATAAAAAAACATATGATAGTTTAAAAAGTTATTTTAAAAAGGATGTTGAGAAACTTGAGAAACACATTGGTAAGAAACTTGATTGGTTACAGTACTAATAATAACACCGACCCATATATCTATTGTGAAATGGCTCATCTAATATCAAAATATTGTACGCATCTCTATCTATAAACGATTGTGATGTTTTCATACATAAGTCTGTAGTTTTGTGCATTTGTTTAATTTGTCTATTTCTTTTAATATCTTTGGTTCTCTTAATGTCTTTTTCCTTACGAGCTCTTTTTATTTCGTACATTTGTTTTGACATTTGTTCTGACATTATTGATAAAAGAGATTAGTAAATAACATTGTATTTACCAATAAAATAAAAATCAATTTTTTACAGCTTTCTACGACTATGCTTCCAATATTCCTGATTTGCCTGTGTGCTACAATCCTTATTTAATATTAAAATTTCGTATGCATCTCTATCTATGAAAGATTGTGATATTTCTTCATATGGATTTACAATTTTACACATTCTTTTAATTTGTCTATCGTTTTTAATATTTTTTGTTCTCTCAATGTCTTTTTCCTTACGAGCTCTTTTCTGTGTTGAAGTATCCATTACTATTAGATTAATACGATTATTGATGCTTCTTTATATTATAAATTATAAATAAAAATCAATTTTTTAACTGACATACATGCCAATTAAGCCAGTCATAATGCTGATACCTTCCTCAATAATATTCTAGTTCGTAAAAATCCGACGTTAAAATATTGTATGCATCCTCGCTAACAAATTTGGGTCCTATGCATATGGCTGTTGTTGTACATTTATCATAATACCATTTGTCATAATAACCAATTGTTCCATGCATATTCTTAATCTTTCTTTGTGCCTTTATTGTTTTGGATTGTACAATGGCCTTACTTTTTCTCTTCAATTCACGTTTACCTTTCCTAGTCTTATTGTATACAATGGCACTAGTTGTCTTATTAAAGTCTTTTCTTAATACCTTTTTAGTTAAATATCTATCTTCTGAGATATTGTTAGATATGTATTTATCTTCCGATTGATCTACATTTGCTTCACATTCATCATATATCACTTTCGTATCAATATTATCAAATTGATCGATGTACAATATGTTTAAATTCATCGTGTTATGTCTTTTTATTTCACCATGCCTATTTATTTTATACAATTCTTTCTTGGTGCCATATACAATGTTGCCATTCTCGGTTAACCACAGATTATTTTCTTTAAAGCCATCCATTTTACTAACCTTTTCACTACAATCATATAGTGGACCATGCATATAAGTGAATCCCATATATTCGTATAACATTTGTTCGTTCCATGATTTATGTAGTTCTTCTGTCATTGTGACGGTGTATAAATAAAATATATTAACTCTAGTATCAAAACATTTTTCAATTTTTTATATCATCTTTATTATATGGTCAAAGAATTAAGGTTTCTTCATATTACTAAGACTGGTGGTTCATCAATAGAAAATGTTGGTAAAGATAACAATTTTTTATGGGGTAGATTTGATCAAGAATATATTGACACAGTAAGTAAAAATGTTAAGAGAATACCTGTCGATCCATGGCACTTGATTTTACGAGATCACATTATGCAAAGAAAATACGATTGGTTCATGGTTGTTAGAAATCCATATGAACGTATTTTATCCGAATATTATTGTAAATGGGGAGGTGTTGGTAAACATAGTGTTAAACATACCGTTAATGAAATGAACAGTTATATTATTAAAAAGATATTACAAAGGAGAAAGGATGGTGGACACTATATGGAACAGCATAAATATCTGTTTAAGAAATCAAAAATTACTGTATTAAAATTTGAAAAATTAGATAAAAACTTTAAAAAACTTATGGCAAATTATGGTTATGAAGATATAGTATTACCTCTTGTTAATCAATCAAGTAATAAAGTATTCACTATTGAAAACTTTAATAAAACCTTAATAAAATTAATAAATAAAATATATTTACGAGATTTCCAAATGTTCAATTATAAAATGATAGATTTAGATGAAGACTTGCTTTAATGGCATTCTTTTAATGATCTGTTTCTCGTCTTCATATTTTTTCATCGTAAAACCTTCGATATTAAAATGAGATGGATAGTCTTTCTCATGTTTCGCTTGCTCAGGATCAACTATTATGTGATATATATTGTTCTTGAACGTTGAGTACTGTACTGTATAATTTAAATTAGTTAAACCATCCTCCTTATACAAATTATGTTTTAATATCATTTCGTATCTAATTGTATCGTAATTACCTACTTTCTTTTCCATAGATAATTTATTAGATAGAGATATTGGTTTACCGTCTATAGATTCAGTATCTATTATTGATCCTTTTTTAGGAACATAATTTGTAATTTTTTCATGTTTTGTACGAATTGTTAGATTATCGTCTTCGCCCCCCCAACCTCTAGAATATAAATTAGAATAACCATTAACTTGTTCATATATATCTTTGGTACATGCAATACAACCTCCGAAGAATTCCTTTTTATTATTGTGTTTATCTTGAGCACTATAACGTGTGCCCCGCATGGCCAAAGTATTGAAACCATCTGTCACAGTAGTAAAATATGGCAATAATTTGTAATCAGGAATCATGTCAATGTCTGTAAATACATAATTATCAACAGTTTCTTTAGAATTAATATAATGAAATCCTATGTTTTTTAATTTTCCAATATTAAATTTATCAACAAAATTTTGTTCAACAATTATTATTCTGAAATCGATATTATTATTTATCAACATTTTACTCATAACATATTTGTATAGTTGGAGCTCTCTAAAACGTGAATGACTTGGGTTGTCACGGTAGCATGCGATAATAGCAATTTTGATTGGATTGATAGGTATATTTTTATACAATATTATTTTATTCAATGTATTGCTCACATTTTGCAACGATTCATTAGGCGATAAAGGCATAGGTGTATCATACATTATTGTTAAATCGGTGACATTTATTACGAATGTGCAATCATTAATTGTATATGTTTTAATCAATGTTCTAAACATTTGTTCATATTGATTAATGCAACTTGTTTGATGAAAAGGTATGAACATTATCAATTGACCACATTTTATTCCAATAATAATACCACATTTTCGATTATTGAACATATTATTTATTGTATTGATAAGGAATTTTTGATCCATATAAATATTATCCTCATTTTTGCTATTAATAGTGTTGTAATTGAATAAACTAGTTACTAGCATTGTACCATCTCTACTTAGATCACTACGGTTATTAACTGTTTTTATTACTGTTTTAGGATAATTAATAAATTCTTGATAATGTTTTATGAATATTTTTAAATCATCATTTTTTTTATAAGTTGGTAATAATTTTATACAGAGATTTTTAATAGTGTTATAATATGCTTCATCTGTATCATCATAACTTTGTACAAGAATATAAAATGTCATGTGATCTATGGTCATGGTAGTAATTTGATTTGTAATATCTTGTTTAATAATTTCATTGTCACATGATACTATATTATTATCAATAGTACATTGGATAAAAGAATTATTGGATCTAATGTTATACAGCAACATTTTATATATCAAATAATTATTCGCCATTATACTATTATGTGATAAAAATATTCTTCTCTATTAAAAATGATATGAAGATTATTTATTTAAAATAAATCATAATTATGCATCCAATAAATTACCACTATCTTTTAATAATTCTATTTTTGTTAATCCTTTGTAAATTACTGTGTCTTCTATATTATTCGTTTCATTGATAAAATAATTGAACATTGTTGAAGAAATTATCATCTGATTAAAACAAGAATGTGTTGATATTGGTGTGTCGCCAATATCGTCTATTTCAATTCTTAATTTATCTTTGGGAAAGCCTATTGCCGATATGGTTGAACCACCGGTCATAGCGAGAAGCAATATCTGTACATAAGTTGGATCTGTTTCCATATTTTTTTTAATTATATTTTTTATTAATAAAACACCTTTGTTAAAATTTTCCGTAGATATCTTTCGATTACCATATGTATTATTTATAAAATTTAAATGTTCCATAAGTATATCAAATGTTATGTCAGTTTTACCATGTAAAAGTTCATTAAATAAATTTAATGGTAATTTTTTCAATAAATTTAATGTTTTAATAGATTTTTCACTTTCTGTAAACATACTTCTAAATCCATCAACAAATTTTTTTACAGTGACGCTTTTATTTTTATACATTGTTTTAATTTTTTTCGTGGTTTCGTTTACAATGTTTTCTTCTCCTTCAATAAGTGTTCCTTCCTCGTCATATTTGCACCAAGGTTTTGTTGATAATTTATAACATTCATATGGTATTTGTGCAAATAATTTATCATCATATGTAGCTATTAAAGATTGTATTTTTAATGAATCAATATCATAAAAATCATCATTTGACATTTGATATAATAACAATGGATCTAATTTTATTGGGATTGTTAATTTTAATTTCAATACGATAGCAAACAATTGTCCAATAAATTTTACACGCGAATACATTGTTTCATTAATTTGATCAGTTAATGTATATAATTTCGTATATTCGTCTTGTGTAAAATATTTTTCATTACTCATAAAATAAACAGATAATTCGTGAAAAACAGTTTTGGATAATGAACCTGCATCAATACCGTTATCGTGCTCAAGGGTGTCACCATTCTGAAATTTAAAAAATAATTTAAGATTTGGTTCAATCAATTTTTCTTTAACCAAATACAATGTATCAAACACATTATATTCATGCGTAAATGTAAATTTTTTCTCATTATTGTTTAGTTTATATGCTATACTTACAGTGGGCATTACATTGTATGGCGCGTATTGCAAAGCATTATATATAGATGTTATGTTTACTACTTCAATATTCGTATTAAGATCAGTTAATGGATTTTTATATATTTTCACCACATTATTTGAAATTATTAAAATATTGCCATTTTTTAATACTTTAATGTGGTCAATATGATCATTAGCTACGGCATGTAACTGTTTTACTATTTGTAAATTTTCATCTAATATTATGATTTTATTATTAGCTATAGCATCAGTACTCAACATAAAAACATGTTTTGATAGCGATTGATGAAATACTTTATAGCCATTACTGCCAGGATCAATATTTATGTCAGCTCCAATAGTTCCTACCGTATTAATTTTTGTTTTGGTGTCATGTAAAATAATTGCATTATTTTTTAATATGTATGGAATTGTTTTAGTAAGATCTGTACCAGTACTTAATCGCATAATATGTTTACCTTCCAAGTTTACAATAATAATATCTTTTTCAATAGTATCTCTACCAAAAATAACTAAATTATTATCAAAGTTTTTAAGAATATGCATGTTAGATTTTAATGGAAGTTCAATGCCAGCAACTTGATTAAAAGATTTTTTTATAGTTCCGTCGTTATCACGAACTTGAATATCACTTTTCGTGACAACTACAAATTGATTATTGTCGCAAGATATAAGATTTATAACATTATCTATTACAATAGATTTAGTATCACCATTTGTCATTATTATCATTAAAGTTTTATTACTATTGGAATATATGATTACGGTATCATTATCTGTTATGATTGCAAACGTTATTTCCAATTCATCCATAGCAATAAATAATCCATTATAATCATATATTTTTGCATTATTATTTTTATCATATATATTGATTGTATTGACAATATTTGATTCAAGTATGCCTTTAGTATCGTAAACTTTTTCACGAAATGTTGTCAATACTTCTAATGTATTATTGCCACCAACATGTGATATTTTTTTCTTGATAACCAAATATTTGTGTTTATATATATTTTCCATTATATTATTGTGATATAATTTATTGCAAATTATTTACAAAGTCATAATCATCAAAGTATTCAAATTCAATCGTAAATTCAATAAATCCCATATAATTGCATAAATTGTACAAAACATAAAACAATGTTCGTATTTTAATTCTTTAAGAAACATTTTAATATTATTATTCAAATGTTTTTCATATATTTTAGCCACATGTTTCAACTGTGACCAAATAAACTCTTCTTCGCATTTATTTACAGATAATCTATTTTTAATTTTTGTCATTAATTCTATATAATCTAATTCTGATGTTATCATATTTTCTAATTTTAATTTATTATTTATCACATCTTCATAATTATTGGTACTTTCATATACAAATCCATATTTATAATAATATGGTTCGCCATCTGTTAACGTATTTGCCATTGATAAATTAAATCTATTGTCACCTTTGCACACATGATACGATCGATCGGATAATTTAATATGTGTCATGTTACATTGTCTTGCTATTTCAATAGAAAATTTAAATAACATATTTATTAAATCTTTATCTTGATTAGGTACACAATTTGGCCAATTTCTCAAGTCACTAATCGTAGCAAATTTTTGTAAATTATCAATAATTAATCCCATACATATATTTTTATCATCAATAGTAAAAAATAACACTTTTACTTCATTATCCGATGATTCTTCTTCATCAATTCTCAAGTTATATTTTGTATAAGTTTTTAAAATGGTATCAATTTGATCTTTAATTTTAGAACCACCGACTTGATCACATTTATATAATAAATTAAATCCATATTTATATTCTTCATATTCTGCGATAAAACGTAAAAATGGTCCATAATTTTCATATAACTTAAATTTATTTCCAAATTGTTTTCTATTTTCTGGATATTTATACATAATTTATAATATGTCATAGTATAAAGATTATTTTTGCGATTTAAAAATTAATAAAAGAAAAATATTGAATTGAAACTTTTATTGAATAAATAATATTTTCCCATTATAATGTCAAATAATAAAGATTTGGAAAATGCATTTATATTTTTAAAATGTTTCACACATCCATCAAATGTAAATATTGATAAAATAATTGACGCAGATTTTCTATATTCACCATGGCATTATAGAAAATATATTATTCAAACAATAAGGGAAAAATATACAGCAGAAGAATTTTATAAATATGAACTTATTTTAAATTCATTATATTGGAAAATGAAAAATAAATTAGCACCATATGTTACGGATATAACCAAATTTATTATAACAGAGGAAGTAAAAGTAGAAGATATATATTCACAATCGAATATTAATTCTAAATATCAGTATAATGAAAAAATGAAAAAATATTTTATTCTTGAAAAAATTGGAAAATTAGATAAAATATGTATCAGTATTATAAAAAATAAATCCATTTATAAAAAATATTTATCGGGTGTTAATATTCAAAAAATTGTTGATAATATAAAATTAAATACCGATGATTATTATTATTTCGATAATTATGCATTTCCAAATTTAAATCCTATGTTTAAAAATTTAAATAGTAAAAAAAGATGGATGAATAAGATAAATCGAATGTATTATAATCCAATTGATAAAGATAATACGATAGATGATTATTGGTATAAATTAATTAATTAATATTGATATTTAAAAAATTGATATTATTTACAATAATGTCATCAAAGCCAATCACCATCAGTGAAAATGCCCATAGTCTTATTATGAAAGATATGATTAAATACTTGGACGAATGTAAGATAGCTAAAGCAGATTGTCAATGTTCTGGAGTATTAAAATATAATCCTATGGAAAAAGACGAATATAAAAAATGGAAATTCCTGTATCAGTGTGATGATAGTAAGAGTAAAGTTAATCATATGGAACAAGTTACTGGTATTATGGCGAAGACAGATAAAGATTACAAAGTGCAAGTTTATAAAGTTGATAAAAATTGATATTATTTTATGATATAACTTATGGTATAATTTAGTATTACACAATGATAACACTTGACAAATTACCGTTTGACCTTGTACGTTATTGTATTATACCTTATTTGTCAGTTAATGACCAAAGGTCGTTATTGGATACCAATCGTGAATGGT
>Ga0257127_1001201_pt1 | contig 19103 bp, 16 predicted proteins | sample SI060_135mmetaG_FD_190152 | JGI IMG/M metagenome (GOLD analysis project Ga0257127, IMG submission 190152) | Marine microbial communities from Saanich Inlet, British Columbia, Canada - SI060_135m | ecosystem: Environmental > Aquatic > Marine > Inlet | place: Canada: British Columbia | collected... | reverse complement strand
TTTTGGGATTTGTCAAGCCTTATTTCACATTTATTTTAATTTAATTTATTTTCGAAAATCGCTTGACAAAGTCTGGTTTCTGTGGTAAAATCGGCGCTTTGCGAATGAGAATCATTCGCATTTGGGGTATTGGTATATCAGTATATTATAATATCCTAATATAGTTTTCGGCGCGTCCCACCTTATTATACCATAAAAATCTGGTTGTGTCAAGTTATTTATTTTTCTTTTATTTTCGAAAATCGCTTGACAAAATCGTGGTTGTGTGGTAAAATTGGCGCCGCAAATGAGAATCATTCTCATTTGCATTTGGGTTATATCGCTTTGAAGTGGTTTTTTAATTGAACCTTTCGCCAGTCAAAACCTAAATCATTTTCCAGCAATTCTGATTTTGTCATATTCTTTAGCATATTTTTCAATATTAGCAATTCATAATATATTACATCTTCTAAAGCGGTATGAGGCTCATCAGCCAATTCTGGATTATTAGTCACGAATTTTGTCATAATTTCCGCATTAGTCTGAAAAGAACAATTGCCGAATTTTGTTGGTGGGTTAATCGCATGGCATTGCATTGCGAAGTTTTTATATGATTTTGTCATTGCATATTTATTAAATGCTACACGCCACATACAAAAAGAATTTTCAAACATTGTTAAGTCAATGCCCGTCTTTGCACATTTATCCATATCGAACGGCAAATTATAAGCGGTTAAAATCGGATTGTATTTTCCTGCTACACGATTGAGCCAATTATTGATAGCGTTCACAGAGGCTAACATTCTTGTGCCATTTTCTAGCATTTCATTGTATTTTGTAAATCTTCTATCCTTGCCTTGTTTTGACCAAAGAGATTTTTCTTTCTCATTAGCAATATAAAAGAGTGGGTCAATACCGAATACGCCATTTACAAGTACACCGCATTGCGTTTGTATGTTGCCTTGTCTGTCTATAACAACCGCACCAAAATCCGCCACCTTGTCGTTTATTGTAGTTTCTGTATCAATAATTAAATAATAATCTTTTTTCATTTTCTTTTTTCCTTTTGTTTAAGTAAGTATATTATAACAGGCTTTCGCCTTTATAGTAAAATAGTTGCTAATAAAATTGAGTTTCCAACCAATCCGATAACATTACCCGCCGTATATAGCGTGTCATTAGTTGCGATTGAGCGTATCAAGTATAAGGATAATCCAGCCATAGTTAAAAGGATTGTTCCGATGGGGGTAGTTTCGCCCGTTTCTAGTGATGACATAATCGCTGGTACAGAATTGAATTGTAAACAAGCCAATCCAACCCACCCAGAAATTTCTGTAAATTTTTTGTTTTGCATAATGTTATTCATATTAGTATTTCCTTATATTGCACAAAGAGTCATTTCTTTGTTTGTATGTAGGTATTATATCAGATTATCGGATTGTGTCAAGCCTTTTTGCATGTTTATATCCATCTAATTATTGGGGTTATTAAATATTTATTTTCGAAATAAATTTGACATCGCCTTGTTTTTAGTGTAAAATCGGCGCATATTAGGATTTCCTAATGTATATTTATTTGCGTATAATCCTTGACAGATGTTTGTTTTGTGATATAATAGTGGTAAGTTAAATAAGAAAAGGAAAAGAAAATGGTTTTTATCCCAGTCCCAGTTTTAGTTTTATTAGGTTGTGTTGTTCTTGCTTTCGCTATGGCATATTGGATTTCAGATGGTTTCACATTATGGAGAAAATAAAATGAGTTTAAATAATGTTTTGGTGGTTTTTCTAATCTTAGTTAATATTTTAATTTGGGGTTCAATTCTATATTAGAAAACCCTTATATAGGGGGCGGTTAATAGACCAATATGACCTGCTTTCGCTCTGGACACACCCCCACGGAAAAAATATGAATTATATTCATACTCATAAACGGTGTATAAACGGAAAAAATATGAATTATATTCATACTCGTAAACGGTGTATAGTAGCCCCCAACCTATAACCTAACTCAAAAATAACTCTTGACAAATTTCCTAAATCAGAGTATAATATGTACATATGATAATTCAGAAATATTGCGTACAGAAGTGGGCACCTCGCAATAAGACTCATTACACGGATAGGGGCTATACTTTCACACACATGGGCGAGGAGTTTCGCGTCAATGTACAGGATTTACCTAAATCAAGCCAAGCACTAATCGCATGTACTTGTGATGAATGCGAAGGTATATACAATGTGCCCTGGCAGCAGATAAATCAGGGAAAGAATACAACTAAGTACTGCCCCAAACATCGGCAGGCTTACAATAATAAATCAATCTCCGCAGGAATGCAGAGATCTTGGGACAAAAGGAGAAATAAATAATGGGAAGAAAAAAATCTAACCAAAAAATAAGCATTTCCAGAAGTACTAGCACTACATACGCAAAACCAAAACTTAGCAGACAAACAGCTAATAAGTTTAAAGGGGCTATGGGTACAGTTAGTGATGGAGTTAACCAAGATACAGGGGGGTGGTTAAATGGTAAAATTCTGCTTCTTGAGGAAAACCAGGATTACGAATTAATTGTATCAACAGAATCAGAGAATAATATAGGACTAGACGTATATGTAGGCCCTGGCACAATAAACGGTACAAAAATTGGTACTATTGGCACTGGCACAGGTAAAAAAGATGAAGTAGTTAACTTCAATATGGGTTCCGGTACTCCTTTAAGTACTTCGTATCTTGGGTTTTCAGATGAAAACTATGGGGGCGGGGGAGAGTATTCTCTAACAGTTATAGACCAAGTATCTTTAGTTAAGAAAAGTACAGGGGGAGCAGGTACTTGTTCTGCTGGCGCGCACGCGGATAGAGCAACTTGCGAAGGGGCAGGAGAAACTTGGACTTTAGATGTCCCTACAGATACAGACTTAATTACAGATGGTAAATTTGACTGGACTTATGAATACGAGACCCCAGGTTTTGGGAGTTTAAAGTGCCTAACTAGCGAAGAAGAATGTACTAGATTACAGAATCTAGCTATAGCAGGGACTCCTGGAGAACTAGATTTATTCCTGTGGGACAGAATCAGTATTACAGGTCGTCTAGATACTAGATCTGATTATGTCGCCTCTAGTTCTTGCGTAATCGACCCCCAGTTCTGGCAAGCTTCCGGGCGTTTTAGATACTTAAATGAAAATATTATTCCAGATACTATTGATAAAATATACATGACAGCTAAAGATGCCGAAGTGTATAATTATAAAAACAATGCTTGCACCCCCTTCCATGCGGATGCGGATGCGAACAACCCTTGTCATGGAATACTAGATTACTGGCAATATAATTCAAGTATAGATACGTCTATTATGGGAGTTACAAATACTTTAAATACTTCGACCCCTGTAGTAACTCTTAAAGATGTTCCCGTATCTTATAAAGGTAGAATAACAGTATCGGGGCCTACAAAGATAAGAGTTGTGGCAGATTTATCAGGATTTAACCCCTACACAACGTATACGTATGGAGCTTATGGAAGTGCGTTTCCTTCCTTAACTTTTACTTCTAAAGATGGTTATATTACTGCAGAGACAGAATTATATTTAGCCTCCTTAAACAGCTTGCATTATGTTAAATCAATTTTAGCAAACGGTAGATGGAACTCCACTGATTTAGGGGCTGGAAGGTTCCGTATTGAAAGCGTGGATCCTTTAAATATAGGGAAAACTCAAGGGGAGGACTGGTATAATAGTAAGTATGAGGGGGATACTGCGGAAGAAAGGAATCCAAGTTACTGGAATAATATACATTGTGATTTACAGGCGTCCCAGCTAGTTACTAATGATTGTGACGGGCAGACCGGGATACTAGGGGCGGGCTCCTACGTTACTTGGGAGTTTTTAGGGGATATAAGTCTCAACTCAGGGGTTTTAGGTTACTTAAATTTAACTGAAGCAGGGACTTATGTAATAGAATCCGAGTTCAGACAGCATGCAGCAAAAGGGGGGCAGGGTATGGAATGTTATACTCACCCACTACTAAACCAAAAAATATGCTACTACTCTTCAAGGGCTACTATGTCTACAATACCTATTAAGTTTGAAATTGTCTAATGGAAGATAAAGCAGAATTAATGCCAATGAGCCCAGAGGGGCACACTGTAGCTGCTGCGTACCTTACACATGGTACGGCCACGCTGGCCGCTCGTGCGTTGAGTATGGAGACTAAAGACGTAACACAACATTTACGAGACCCTCAGGTCAAAGCCTATATTGATCAAGCGTACCTAGACTCTGGGTATAGAAATCGCGTAGCCTTAGGAAAGGTTATGGACTCTATTATTGACAAAAAGATGGAAGAACTAGAAGAAGCTGAAATAGGCTCTTCAAAAGATATTTTAGACATCCTTACAGTGGCACACAAGATGCGCATGGAAGAGATGAAAGCTATGGTAGACTACGAGAAACTACATAAGGCTCCTGAAATACAAAATCAAACAAATGTTCAAATTAACGAAGGAATGGGTGAAGGCAACTACGGTCGGTTGATGAAGCAGCTCCTAGGTGATAAGGATGTAATTGAAGGAAAATAATATATGCTAGAAGTTAGCAGCACGAATATCAACACGACCGAAATTGTTGAGTTCCCCCAAGATGAGAGATTCATCAAACTACCAATAGGAAACTACCTAACACTTTTAGATATAGAACCTATTAGTCCCCAAATCGCACTAATCAATGCTATCAACGATCCTCAATATAGGTTCGTAACAGCTTGTCTTAGTAGAAGAACTGGCAAGACGTTCATCTCGAACGTTATTGCCCAGCTGGTGGCATTAGTACCTGGATGTAATGTCCTAATAATGTCCCCAAACTATAGCTTGTCTACAATTTCTTTTGAACTACAACGTCAACTTATAAAACAATTTGATATTGAGGTTTTGAAAGATAATGCAAAAGACAAAGTTATAACATTGACAAATGGATCTTCGGTCCGAATCGGTTCTGTTACCCAGGCTGACTCGGTTGTTGGACGTTCGTATGACCTCATTTTATATGATGAGGCTGCACTAGCTGAAGGCATGGATTCATTTAACATCCAATTACGCCCCACACTGGATACTAATAATTCGAAAGCTATATTTATTAGTACACCTCGTGGTAAAGGTAATTGGTTTAAAGAACTATATGACCGTGGTTGGTCAGATGAATATCCGCTGTGGGCGTCAATCCACTCCGACTATAGGGAAAACCCTAGAGTTAAAGAAGCGGACATTATCGAAGCAAAGAACTCGATGTCAAGAGCCGAGTTCTCGCAGGAGTATTTAGCAGAATTTAATACGTTTGAAGGACAGATCTGGCCTATTGATGAGAATCAAATACAGGACTTGTCTTCAAGGGATTTTAGTAAACTAGATATGGTTGCGGGCTTAGATTTAGGATTTAAAGATGAAACTGCCTTGTGTGTTATTGCACACGACCCTGACGAAAACATCTTCTACTTTATAGACGAGTATGAAGAAAATGGTCAGACGACCAACTATCACGCAGAGCAGATTCAAAGAATGGATGATAAGTACGAGTTAGACTTTATCTATATCGATTCGGCTGCAGCGCAGACAAGATACGATTTCGCAATAAACTACGACATTAGCACTATCAATGCTAAGAAAGCAGTTTTGCCGGGAATCGGGTTCGTATCTGCGTTAGTCGAAACTGGAAGGATAGTAGTAGACCAAAACTGTAAAAACGTAATAGAAACGTTTGATAACTACAGATGGGACCCTCGTGAAAATCTCCTAAAAGAACGTCCTCTTCATGACCACTTCTCTCATATGGCAGACGCAATTCGGTACGCGCTATACACGCACGCTGGACATATGGAGCTAACATGAAAGAAAAAATAACCTCATTAGAGACTGAAGTCGCTTTATTAAGAAACGACGTAAAGACTTTATACAGAAGGGAGCCAGAATTACCTAAATGGCTCAAGAACTCTGCTATAGGCATGCTTGCGGGCATGTTTTTACAGATAATGACAATGGTTTGGTGGGCAGCCACTATGGATGCTAATCTTAGAGCAATGAAGGCGGAAGTTAGTTTGAACACTGAGTTCAGAATGGACTTCCCTAAGCTACACCAAGAAGTGATGGTAGAACTAGCAAAGATTGAAGCGCGAGATAAAGCATTGAATGAAAAGCTATCAGATATAAAAAGTAAGTTGAAATATGTAGGAAAGAACGGCCAGAATAACTAAGGAAAAAAGTATGGCATTAAAAAGAGACCTAGTAAAGTACGTTCGAGACCGAGCAAAATCACAGTATCACAAAGCGGATACTTGTGCGATTTGCGGGAGTAGTGAGAAGTTAGACTTTCATCATTACAACTCGATGAGTGAGATGCTAGATAAATGGTTAGCTAGAAACAAGCATAACCCTAGAACCCCAGAAGAAATTATGGCGATTCGCGACCAATTTATTGAGGAACATCATACAGAAGTATATGAGGCCACAGTAACATTGTGTCATCCGCATCACATTAAATTGCATGGAGTTTACGGTAAGAGCCCATCTTTAGCAACTGCAAAGAAACAACCTAATTGGGTTGAGAAACAGAGGATTAAATATGAGTTGGTTAAATAACTTAGTACAAAAATTAAACCCGGCACAAGGAAGTATTGTATCGGATCAAGGGGAAAACATATTCACAGACTACTCCGCACATAGACGTGCAGCTGATGCGTATGATGATATAGAGGTTGTGAATAGAGGAATCAATCTAATCGCCGATTCGGCAGCAGAGCTGCAGTTCGATGTGGGTGATAGGATTCATGGCCTTGCAACAGAGACAATTAGAATAAAGAAATTAGACACTCTAATTAATTACGCACCAAACCCGTACCAAAGCGCAGATACGTTTAAACGTGCGTGTTTCGTAGATTTTTTAGTCGATGGAAATATCTTCGTATATTATGATGGTGCTCACCTATATCACCTACCATCGAAGTCAGTAGAAATCGTCGCGGACAAAAAAGAGTTTGTAAAAGAGTATAAATACGACCAGGTGGTGTTTAAAGCTACTGAAATCATTCATATAAGAGACAACGCAGCAGACAGTATCTTTAGAGGTACTTCAAGACTTGAGGCTGCTTACGGATCTATTGACCGTCTTTCTAAGATGTTAAAGTTTCAAACTAACTTCTTTAAGAATGGTGCAGTTCCCGGCTTAATACTAAAAAGCCCAAATGTGTTATCGAACAAAATGAAACAACGACTTTTGGATTCTTGGGCACAAAAATATAATCCAGAACACGGAGGTCGTAGACCTGTAGTTCTTGATGGTGACTTAGATATTAAACCTATGGTTGATAATACATTTAAGGACTTGGACTTTGAAAACGCTGTACAAGAACATGAAAAGAGAATCTTAAAAGCGTTAGGAGTTCCACCAATTCTTTTAGATGGGGGAAACAACGCAAATATTAAACCTAATATGAGATTGATGTATCAAACTTCAGTTATCCCATTAGTTCTGAAATTTTCAGCAGCAATGAGAAAACATTTTGGGTATAATATTACACCAATTACTGAAACAGTTAGCGCGCTACTACCCGAAGTAAAAGATCAAGCCTCTTATTTATCCACCCTTGTTAACTCTGGTATAATGACCCCTAACGAGGCTAGATCTAAATTACGTTTAGAAGCTCTAGAGGGTGGAGACGAAAGACAGATTCCTGCAAACATTGCAGGGTCCTCAGCAAACCCCGCCGTAGGAGGAAAACCCTCAGAGGGCGGAGATGACAAAAGCGTACTAGATCTTAGTTCTAGAATTAGGAATTAAAACTTTCACTTGACAAAATTCCAAAATCCTGGTATAATTGTAAGTGTTAGTGGATCAGTGCCATCTCAAACAAATTGGAGATTAGCATGACTAATAAAACTTTAAACCTAGTCGGAACCTTTGAGAAATCAAGTAGTGACGATGACGTTTTAAAAATAAAGGGATATGCAAATACGACGGTCAAAGATCGTTCAGGAGATATAATTGAACAAGCTGCTTGGTTAAAGGGCGGAATGGACAATTATTTAAAAAATCCGATTGTATTAGCATATCACAATCATTCTAAACCAATTGGTACTACTGTAGATTACAGTGTTACTGATAAAGGTTTGGAAGTGGTTGCAGAAATATCTTCTGCAGCTGGCGACGTATACTCTTTGATTAAAGACGGTATTCTCAAGACTTTCAGCGTTGGATTTTCCATCAAGGACGCAGATTATGACAGAGAAGACGATGTATTTTATATCAAAGATTTGGAACTACTAGAAATTTCGGTAGTATCAGTACCTGCAAATCAAGACTCTACTTTTAGCATTGCAAAAGCTTTAGGTGAAGACTATGCAGAGTTTAAAAAAGAGTACATTGAAGCTGAGGAAACAGAAACAATCGTTGATGAATCTTCAGAAGCAAGTAATGAAACTATCCTTAAGGAGAAATTAAAAATGGATAAATTAGAAGAGTTAACACTCAAAATGGAAGCTATGGAAAAAGCAGCTGCTGATAAAGCAATTGCTGAGCAAGTAGCAATCGAAGCTGAAGTAAAAGCAACACAAGAAGCTGATACTAAAGCTGCCCAAAAGGCACAAGCAACACACATTGAAGTAATTTCAACTGGTGTAGAACGTTTAGAAGCAGAAGTTGCTAAACGTGCAGCGGACTCAGAAGCATCTTTAAAAGATATTTTAGATGGTTTACACGCTGAATTAAAAGAAAACAAAGATGAGTTAGAAGCTTTACGTGTATCTAAGATGCAGTTCGCTACTCCAGAAGAGGTTAATGCAATCACTTCAGAAGAGAAGATGAATTCAGTATTGTTGTCTAAAATCTTACGTCGTGATATGAAGGGTACTAAGTACTTTGATAACCTAGTAACTAAGTCTGGCCGTCAACATGGTGTTGATGATGCAGATTGGGAAACTGAGTTCAATTCAAACGTATATGATGTAGCTAAACAATCTTTAGTTGTAGCTCCTATGTTTGATAACATCACTATGTCTACTGAGACTATGCGTATCCCTACTAACCCTGGTGCAGGTGTTGGTGAGTGGATTCATTCAGGTTCTTACCGTGGCGCAGCATCAACTGGTTCTGAAGCTTCAACTAACCTTAATGAAATATCACTAACAGCTCATAAGTTAGTAACTAAGGAATACATCGGTTATGAAGAGAATGAGGATGCATTGCTTCCAATTCTTCCAATCGTTCGTGGTCATATGGCTCAACGTATTGCTAACTCAATCGATACTGCGTTGTTACGTGGTACTGGTGTTACTGTTGCTGGTGGAACGTTTAACCCAATTCGTGGTTTAGCTTCGTGGGCAACTACAGCGGCTACTAAGACGCCTAAAGCTTCTACAGCTAAGGTTGCTGCCATTGACTTTGCTGCTGCACGTCGTGCTATGGGCTTACATGGTCAGAATCCTGGTGAATTAGTTTACGTTGTATCACCTACAGTGTACTACGATCTAATTGATGATGCTACATTTACAAGTGCTGATAAAGTAACTGATTCTCAATTGATGCAAATCAAAGGTTATGTTGGTTCAATCTCTGGTTCTAAAGTTATCGTTTCTGATAAGTTTGAAGCTGCAGCCGCTGGTAAAGCTCACTCAGTGATCGTAAATACTAGCTACTTTAAAACAGGAACTCTACGTGGTCTTATGACTGAGTCAGATCGTTCTGTTGAAGAGCAAAAGTCAATCATCGTATCAAGCATGCGTACTGGATTCATTGGTTTAGACCAAGCTTCTGCTACTACTGCTAACGGTGTAGCGTTACTTAAATATTCTTAATATTTAGCTAACTAGTAATCGGGTGCTTCGGCACCCGGTTATACTAATTATAATTCATTGAGTTGTAATTAGTATAACATATAATGGAGAAAGAATGTCAGATCTAGTAACATCAGATGAGTATAAAGACTACCAAGGTATTACGTCTGGCACTAATGACTCTAAATTATCTGTATTAACAGGACACGTTAGTGACTTGATTAAGAACTACTGTGGTCGTACATTCTGTGATTGGTACAATGTTACTAAGACAGAGTACTTCGATACCACAAATGTTAACAAATTATACACTGTTGAGTGGCCAATCTTAGATAGTTACGCAGGTACTGAAGTAGCTTACTCTGAAGATGGTGGAGTAACTTACACAGTATTAGTAAAAAATACAGACTACTTCTTAGATGAAGATGGCATAAGAGCAGATTATATTGGGGCAAGAAACTTCTTACCTTCAAACGTATTCAAAGGCATTAGAGTAAAGTACCGTGGAGGATACGACTCTATTGATGTGCCTAAAGACTTAAAACTAGCAACATACGATTTAATTACATACTATTTAAGAAAGGAGCAAACTCCTAGAAAGTCTATCGGAGACACTTCTGTAGAGCATGTTAAGTCAACAGACTTTCCACCTCATATTAAGAGAGTATTAGATCTTTACCGTAACATGGAGTAAAGATGTCTGCCAGATCAAAAATAGTAAAATCACTAGTTACAAAATTAAACGAGATAGCCGCAACACAAAAGTTTAGTACAGCTGGTTCAGCAGTACCAACATTCGGCAACTTGTTAAATGCATTCAATGTGTCATTGAAAGGGGCTACCGCATCCCTTGATGGAAACAATGATCTTAGAATAACAAATGCTACCGGTGGTAGCAGCTCAAAGATAGCTTTAAGGGACACTGGTTCAAGAAGGTTATTTTCGAGTTTAAGCGGTTTTGTAAAAATAAAAAATGCTGTAGACGGTACTGATCCTACTAATGGTTATCAGAGGGTTCATTTAGACCCTGCGTCAACCAAACAAACTGATTCTACAGGATTAAACACAAGTACAACCTATACTGCCACAGTTACTATCGATGGAGTCGCTAACCCCGTCTCTTTACTCGGAAGTACGGCAACGAACTATAATGCTTTAGTTGTAAAACTAGAGTCTCTTATAGGCGGGTGTACTGTTAAATTTTTAGGTAGTTCTGGTAAATTAGAAATTAAGAGCATCTCCACTGGAGCAAGTTCTTCAGTTTCTATTACAGATACTGGAACTAACAAATTATTTAACTCTCTAACACATTATGACTCCATACCGGCAGCGATTGCCGGGGTAGAGGCTACTACAGGATACCAAGTGGTAGAGCTAAGCGGCACTACAACAGAGTCTAGTTTCACAGGTTTAACAAATCTTGATAGTTTTGTTTATACTTGTGAGGTTAAAGTTCCTAATGTATACATATGTGACTTATACCAAAATGTAACTGATAAGTTAGTATTTTGGGATGAAATCGTAGACTTCCCTTTCGTGGGAATTACAGCAGGAAACGAGACAAGAGAATACTTACCCGGCGCTTTTAAGTGGGGGTATTTAACCTTAACCATCAGAATATATGTCCAAGAGGAAGACCCAGTCGAAGCCTTGGAAAGTATATTAGTTGAGGTAGAAAAGAAAATAGAGGATAACTCTGATTTAGCGTATGAGGCGGACCAGAAAGTGGCAGATTTAAGAATTATATCTATCACTACCGATGAGGGACTTTTAGCACCAATAGGTGTCGGCGAGTTCCAATTACAAGCCCAGTACGAAATATAATCTTTAATAGGAGATAGACAAATGGCAGCAAGTCATATTAATCTGATCCGTAACAGTAAGTTATACATTAGCACAACTAATGATACTACGGCAATGAAGGCAGCAAATACATATCAATTAAATGTATTAGACGGCTTCTCATTCTCGCAAACTACAGCTACGGCAGAAATTTCATTAAGTGAAGCAGGTGCGGATGCTAAACGTGGTAAAAAATCTTTTAACACGTCAAGAAATCCAGTAGACTGGTCTTTCACTACATATATCCGTCCGTATAAGCGTACCGCAGGAACTACTCCAGTATCACATTCTAGTGCTGTTGAAAAGTTAATGTGGGAATCTTTACTTACGGCGGGACAAACAGTAGCTACACCTAGTAATACCTCATGGACCCCTTTCTATACGTTAGAAGGTACGGGTTCTACTGGTATGACTATGAATACACTAAATTCTGATAAAGACATATTAACTACGTTATATGTCTTTTTCGAATTATCAGATGGAAGCAATAAAACATACTACAGAATTAATAAAGCTTTAGTAAATACTGCTGAAATCGATTTTAGTATTGATGGTATCGCACAAATAGCGTGGGCGGGGCAAGGAGAAACATTAGAAGAAATTACTTTGTCTGACATGCCTCCTTCAACTGCAGGTAAAGTTATGCCTGTACATAATGGGGTAGGGTCAACTACTCTTTCTGGTACTCATGGGGTAGGTTTAGCAGGCGATTCAGCTACTCAAAAAGTTTTCGAACCAGAGTATATTCGTAACAAGCTATCTACAGTAACTCTAGTAGACGCAAATGGCGGCGCTAAAGACGGTGAGTTCTATCAAATTATTCTTACTGGTGGTTCAGTCAGTATTGATAATGGTGTAACTTACTTGACTCCAGATGAGTTAGGTGTTGTAAATACTCCAATTGGTGGGTTTACAGGTGTACGTAATATTACAGGTACAATGACGACTTATTTACGTTCTGGTGGTACAGGTCCTGATCACGATGGCTCTACAGCTGCCAAAGGTTATGATTCAGCCACGCTAATAAGTGACTTATTAGCTTCTACTACTTCTACAAGTAATGAGTATGTATTAAACCTAAACATGGGGGGCGCAGCAGCTCCTATGGTTAACTTCAAGTTCAACCACGCTAACTTAGAAGTACCATCTATTGACGTAGCGGATGTTATTAGTACTACTATCAACTTTACTGCGGAAGGTGCCTCAATGACTGCAGCAGACGTTATGGAAGTTAAATATCTAGCTACTGTATAAGTAGTTAAAAGTATCCCACTTCGGTGGGGTGCTTTTTAAAGTGTTCTTCTCGAGAGAGTATTTTAAAAAGCGCAACGTAAGTATACGACCAGAATTGTGTTTAAGGAGAGAATAATATGGCTGGACCAAATTTATCTAGTTTATTAACCCCAAGTAAGACCGTTGATTTTGATTATCCTGGATATGAAGGCTTCAGCGTAAAATTAGCCTTTCTTTCAAGAGAAGAGTTATTAAAAATCCGTAAAAAAGCAACTACAACTAAGTTTGATAGAAAGACTCGTCAACCAAAGGAAGAGATGGATGAAGAGTTGTTCTTAAAAGCATACGTTAATGGCGTAGTAAAAGGCTGGAAAGGTTTAAAATACAAGTTTTTAACAGACTTTATTTTAGTAGACCTTGAAGGTGTAGAAGATCTAGGAGCTGAATTAGAGTTCTCAGATGAAAATGCTTTAGTAATGATGAAGAACTCTAATGAGTTTGACACGTGGGTATCAGAAATGGTAGGCGATTTGTCAAATTTTACCAAGAACAACTAGAAGAAGCTCAAAAAAGCTTAGTATTCTTTATCAAGTCCTTACAATCAGGAATGACTGCAGAGCAGTACTTTATGATGATGGAGGAACTAGGTGAAGAACCTAAGCCGGAGGAAATACCTCCAAGATTTGAAGATTTACTAGTTGAGGCCCAAGAGGCGTGGCAGATATACCAATCCTTGCAGGATATTTGGGAGGGTATGTCTGGGACATTTATGGGTAAGAACAAAGCGGGGATGTTCGACTTGTTCCGAGTTTACGAAGTAGAAAATGTTAGGGAAGTAATGTCCTTAGTATCTACTATCGAAAATGAGTATATGAGATATTATATGGAGCAACAGAAACAAAAGTCCAAGAAGCACTGATAGGTAGGGTTTTTAACCTGGAAAAGAGTACAATAACTAACCGTTATTGTACTCTTTTTTTCGTCTATTGAAAATTTTCACTTGACATTTAGGGCATTATAGCGTATAATGGTGGCATAGATGAGGAATTTTTACATTCCCAGAAGGCATTTTAGGAGATAAGGTTTGGCAAAGAAGTCCGTAGTAATCAAAGTTACCGACCAAGGGTTAAAAGAAGTACTGGCGACAGCTAAGGAACTTGAAAAAGTCTTAAATAATATCGGGTCTAAAACGGTAGGCATAGGGGGCGGATCGGGAGCGGGCGCTCCAGGGAAGAACACTTCTAAGAATACAAAAAAGAACACTAAAGCTACTAAAGATAGTACTAAAGCTAATAAAGAGTATTCAGATTCCGCTAGTGATGTCTATCGGTCAAATCGAGGCATCTCCGGCTCTTCCGGAAAGGCCGGAAAGGATATGTCTAACATGGCCAAAGGTATGGGCGGCTTTGTTGCGGTCTATGCAACGATTGCTGCGAAAGCTTTCGCACTAAGTGCGGCTTTTGAGCTGCTTAAAAGTGCCATGGATACCTCTATTATGGTCAAGGGTCTTGAGCATATGGGAGCAGCCTCGGGTACGAATCTTCACAGAATGGCAGAAGGTTTCAGAGAGGCAGCTGGAGGAGCAGTAAGTTTAGCTGAGTCTATGCGTACAGTATCCTTTGCATCTTCGGCAGGTATGGGGGAGAAGCAATTAACTCAATTAGCAAAGGTGGCAAAAGGCGCCGCGCTAGCATTAGGTAGAAGTTTACCCGACGCTGTAGATAGATTAACCCGAGGTGTAGTAAAACTAGAGCCGGAAATCTTAGACGAATTAGGCTTAATTGTAAAACTAGGGCCAGCAACAGAAAAGTATGCTAGAGCCTTAGGTAAGAGTGTTAATGAGCTATCTGCGTATGAAAGACAACAGGCTTTCGCCAATGAAACGATTGAGCAAGGTCTAAAAAAATTCGGAGACTTAGCAGATAAATTAGACTCCAACCCTTACGATAAATTAGCTGCGAACCTGGCGGATATAGTACAAAAAATACTAGGTTTTATAAATAACACATTAGAGCCTGCGTTCAAGTTCTTCAGTGAGAATATAGAAGCAGCTGCGGCTCTAATTATATTTGCTTTTAGAAACGTGATGATGGCTATTAATGATACGTTTAATGCTGCAGCAACAAAACCTATGGAGGCTATGAGTAAAGCATGGGACGATTTAGCGACTTCAGCCTCAAAAGCAGGCACTAAGTTAGCTACTAGTGGAAAGGCTATTAAGGCGTCATTCACTGGAGGTGTAGAAGGGGTAGCAAAAGCAGCACTAAAAACTGAAACATCTAATATTAAGCCAGGGGTATTTGGTAAAGTTACGGGGGAGCAGATGGCTAAGGGCACTTTCTTTGATGAAAAGTGGACCAAGCAAAAAGGCCAGAGGATGCTTAGTACTATTAATGCAGTCCTAGCTAAATCACACACTGCTACAAAAGACGGGTTCGTTAGTCATAAGGGTATTCTGGTTAATATCAATGATATGAGGCACCTTAAAGCCTCCGTAGATAGTCTTAATATATTAAGTGAAAAGTCTACTAAGAAAAGTACTACAGCAATTACAAGCATGTGGACTAGAACTTGGACAAATATTTCCTTTATAGCAAAAACTGCAGGTACTGCAGTTTCGTCCGTTTTTAGTACTATGAAGGTTGCAGCAGCCTCTGCGGGTAAAGTTATAATGACAGCATTCTCCGCCGCATTAGGTTGGATAGGGCTGGCTATGATGGCGTTCTCTATGTTTGGGGATAAAATAGTAAAGTGGGGGGAGCAATTAGGTATTCTAACTGCAGGTAACAAAGCCCTAACAGACACGTTCGACGAATTAAAAGGTGACCATGATGTTTTAGAAAAAGCTTTAGCCAAGTATAATGCTATACAAGCCTATACTTTAAAAAGCGCTGCGGATTTAGAGCAGCAATATAAGATAATGGGCAACACTCTAAAGGGGTTTAAAGATACCTTTACGGATCAGTTAGTAGCCATAAAAAAGATAAAAGAACTAGGAGCGTTTAATGACGTAAATAAGGTAGGTGCACAGCTATCAAAGAACTTAAAGATTTGGCAAGGTTTTGGGGATACTAAGATTAATGGAGCTATTCAGGCCGCCATGACTTCAGCAGGTACCACAGTAGAAGGCCTTAGTAATCTGGCAGGAGAGAAAGGTTTAAGTACGCTTACCCAGGTCTTTGATAGTTTAAATATATCGAGTGCCCGAGTTAGTAGTAATTTACTAGAGATATCTTCTGCAATAGGGGAGTCGACGAAAGGGGCCAAAGAATTAACTAAAAATATAAAAGAGATGGCAAAGTCTCTACTACCTAAAACTGAGTATGATAAAGTGGTTAATACTTTTGAAACTTTTTTCCAAAGCCTAGTAATGAAACTAGGGGTACTTAATAACCAAGCAGCGGCTTTTGTGGAGAATTTCAGGGACAATAAAGACCTGCAGGATTACTTAGAAGTCGAACCTGATTTTGATAAGCTAGACAAGTTAAGTGAAAAACTAGGGGAGTCAAAAACTAATTTAGGTGGTTTACAAACTGAGCTAAATAGGACTACTAAAAGCTTACTAGCTTTTGTAAATAAAATTTCCCCTGCTTCAGAAGCACTGGGGGAAGGGTTCGACCCTATGATAAACTCTATAAAAATAGCCTATAAGGCGCTGTTTGACTCAGGAGAGCTATCTGCGAAGGATAGCTTCCTTGAGCAAGTTGCTGCTCTTGAGAAAATTGCAGTAGCTAATAGAGTTAAGGAACTAAAAAAACATGCTCATATAACTGCCCAAATACGTGAAGATATCTTAGTTGCAGAGGCGGAGAAGACAAAAGCAAATTTACAACTCGTAAAAGCACAAGAAGAAGAAAAAAACAGTATATTAGAGAGGATGTTTGATAAGCGTGCAGCTATATACCATAAGTATGCTACTATACTACAAGCAGCTATAGACTCTATTTTCTTAAAAGATAATATCTCGGATATGCAAGAGCTAAGTAAAACTACTTTAGTAGGGCTAGAGTCTGCGTATAAATTGGGGAGACGTGCAGCAGTATTAAAGTCTGCAGGAAAAAAAGAGCTGTTAAAAGAACTAGAACACCAGCAAAAGATTACTACAGAAATAGCAAAGGGGGGAAAAGCTTATAATGAGAGAAAATTCACTATAAAGAAGCTAAAAGCTGAATTAAACTTTATATCCGGGGAAGAGGCCTTAATAAACTCGTTAATTAAGGAGCAGAAAGACAACTTAGATATTCAAAGTAGTAACTATAGTAAGATTAGTAAAGAGTTAGCTGCTCAGTTGAACATACAAGAAAAAATAGAGAATATATACTTAAGTTTAGTGCCCCAAACTCAACAGCTGTTAATAGAGCGTAAAGCTATTACAGAACTGAGAAACCTAGAAGTGAAATACGCCTCAGAGTTAGAGAGTTTAGAGAATAAGATAGCAGTTGCTACTTCTAAGAAATTAGCTGCAAATAGAGAAGGCACTGACGCTTCTAAAGCTGTTTCAGATGCCGCAGAAGCTCAAGTAAAGCATTTAAGAGCCCAGGTGGACCTAGTAGAGACTAGATTAAGGTTAGAGAAGAACTTAATAGAAGCAAAAAGAGTCCAGGGTTCTATAGAAGCTACAGGACTAAAAGATTACCAAAGTAGGCTAAAAGCTTTTGAAAAGAAAGTATCTGGGGGTCCTATGGTACAGGCTGCCACAGACGTTGTAAATATTACAAAGGTAGCCCCTCAGCTTAAAGCGCTAAGAAAAGTAGCTAAAGAGACTAAAGCGTTGTACGCGATTGAGGCGAGAATAACTGCCGAGAAGAATAAACATAAGGTGGCACTAAAGGAAGAGCAACAATTATTTGAGAAAGGGTTCGAGACTCAAATTACCCAACTTAAAAAAGCCCAGGCTGCTATTATGGCAGGGTTAGACGCAAAAGTAGCTGAGTTAAAGTTTAACGCAAAGTTCATGTCTGCAGAGTATAATAAATTATTAAAAGCTAACATGGCTAAAGACGCCCCGCTAGTAGCCAATACTAGCGCAATTGCAGGGCTGACTGAAGCAATACGTCAAAATACAGCCGGCAACAATGGTAAAGCAGTAAACAGCTCAAAAAACACGTCAGCTTCTATAGAGACCGCACCTCAAAATAGCGCTAGCGCTAGTGCAAGCAGTAGCGCTATTAGCTCTACATCGCCCGCCATACCTGTAGCTTATGGAACTGTGTCTATATCTGCGGATCTAAAAACGTTAGAAACGTACGCCTATTCTTCATTAATGTTACTTACAAGTATTAAAAAATCTATGGATTTAGTAGTGGATAAACTAGGTAAGCCCACTACAGGTAGCAATATCGCCCAAACCCCTATAGAAGCCCTTTCAGAAGGAGAAAACAAATCTAAAACAGCTTCCATACTAGGGGGGCAAGCGCCGGGGGACAAGAAAAATCTTACTACAGGCCTAACTATAGAGGAAGAGGATGAGTACTTCGAGAGTTACCTAAATAGAAACCAAATAATGCTAGACTCCTTAGCAATGCAGTGGGAAGCCGCAGCGGAGAGTGTAGGGCTATCTCAGCTTAAGACTTTCGGCACGTTTGTTAAGTCTGTGGATATGATATCTACTACACAAAATCAGTTAAATATTCGTAAGGACAAAGGCTTACAGGATTGGGACAAGACCGTAGGGGCTTCAATCAAATCAAATAATAAGCAGTATAAGAAGGGGGATAAAGAATATATTAGCTTATCAAAAGCTAGAGCAGCACACGAAAAGGACATAGTATTTAAACAAGAGCAAGAAAAGCTGTCGTCTTATGCTTCAACATTCGGGTCTTTAGGGTCTATGATGAAGGAAGGCAGTAAAGCACAGCAAGCGTTTCATGCTATTGAAAAAGGCATACATTTGGCGCAGATGGCAATGTCAGTAGCCAAGCTGCTAGGGTATGGGGAAGTAGCGGCTGCTTCAGTGGCTAGTTCTACTACGGTAATTGGAGCTGAAGTGTCTAAAATGGGACCTAAGGGTACAAACGCTATCCTTACACAAGGGGAGGGAGACCCGTATACTGCCCCAGCTAGGATGGCAGCAATGGCCGCATTAGTTGCCGTTGTTATGTCCTCAGTGGGAGGCGGAAAATCAGTTAGTACAGCTGCGCCAAAGACCCAAAGGGTCAGCAGCTCGGCGACATTGGAGACTCCTGAAGAAAAAGCAGATTCATTAAAGACTGCTCTTGCTAATATTGAAGAAATTG
>Ga0257127_1001189_pt1 | contig 19222 bp, 20 predicted proteins | sample SI060_135mmetaG_FD_190152 | JGI IMG/M metagenome (GOLD analysis project Ga0257127, IMG submission 190152) | Marine microbial communities from Saanich Inlet, British Columbia, Canada - SI060_135m | ecosystem: Environmental > Aquatic > Marine > Inlet | place: Canada: British Columbia | collected... | reverse complement strand
ATATTAATGGCCAAGAGGTATCTCAAATAGGGGAGTTATTTATCTGGAATATAGGCGATCAGCATTATTTAAGTAATCAGAAGAAATTAATAGAAAATTTAAGCTCTAATAATCAATATTTAGGCAATATGCTAGATAATTGTTTAAATAAGCAGGCTGAGATAGGAGATTTCGTATATATCAAGGATAGAGCGGTTTTAGAGCAAATAACAGCTAATTATTTAGATGATTACGGCATAGAAGAGCTACAAATGGTTACTTATACCACTAGTACTATAACAGGCTTAAATATCTGTTTTTAAAGAATAATACCTGCACTTCGTAGCCTTGGCGAAGAAGTGTGGATAAGTTGTTAACATATTAGAATATAATTTGACAGAGAAGCCAAGAATAATTAAAATATATTCTTTTTTTAACTAATATTAGCTTATATCTTGGATTGACAGAAGGCTAATTATATGATATACTTAGTCTGTTGATAAATGATCTTTACATAAAATTTTTAAAGGATTGCACATTAGCTTAAAAACTAGTGTCTAACCCTTTTCATTCCACTGTTTTTATAAAAAATAGGAAATACCTTGACTATTTCCACTTAGAAAAACAAAAATAAAAAAATAAAAAGGATCATCCTTTCAACACGAAGAAATTGAGCATTAATTCTAGTGACCAATTCCTTCGTGATGAAGAGATAGATACCATTAAATGGTGAAATGAGCAGCTCTGAGTCAAGATGAGCATAACATTAACGCTTTTGCAAAAAAAGTATCCGGTCAATTCGACTTACAAAAAAAGTTTAAACGGATCAGTTTGCCAAAGCGCCAAAGGCGCACCCACTAGCCACAAAACCATATTTGCGGGCCACAGACGTGCGCCTTTTCTTTTTGCTTTATAAACCTTGATTATTTAGGGTTTTTTTGCTAATATGTAAAAGTATTTTAGCTAGTATTTTAACCAACAAAGCTATGAAAATGAACGCAAAATTTATCAAAGAAAGAAAAGCAAACTTAGAAGTCAGAAGAGAAGAATTAAAAAAAGAGTTAGATAGCTCAACTGATCAAGTGGCTGAAAATGATTATGATGCTAAGTTTATTGATTTAGGAGACAAAGAAGATGAAAATGCAGCTGAGGTAGCTATGTTTGAGAAAAATTTGTCTATGGAAAAGACTTTAGAAATTTCTCTTTTTAATGTAAATAAAGCTTTGAAGAAAATTGATGAAGGCAACTATGGTATTTGTGAAAAATGTGAAAGGCCTATTAATCCAGAACGTTTAAATGCATTTCCATCTGCTACAGCTTGTATGAAATGTAAAGAAAAATCACTTTAGATAATGATATATTTTTTTAGCATTTTATTAATCTTTATTCTAGATAGATTCACTAAAATCTATATTTTAAAAAATCCATCGCCAGATATTTGGGGTGGTTTTTTTGATCTTCATATAAATACTGAAATGGCTTTTTCTTTGCCTATTACTTATTTTATACTCTATCCGATTATAATATTGATATTAGCTTTGTTAATTTGGTTTTGGAAAAAGGATTTTAAAAAGCGAAGTATATTAATTTGGCCTTGGGGTATGATTATTGTAGGAGCTATTAGTAATTTTATGGATAGAATTCAATATGGCGGTGTAATTGATTTTATAAATATGCCATACTTTACGGTTTTCAATTTAGCGGATGTATATATTTCAGTAGGTGTGATTTGGGTTCTATGGTATGAATGGTTTTATAGAAAAAATAAAAATCTTGACAAAAATTTAACACAGGGCTAAGATGTCATTAACCGAGAAAAGCGGTTTTGGAGTGAGAGTTCTAATTTTTATTAGAATGGCACGGGTTAGTTTTTGTTTTGATTTTTGCGGGGGCTAAAATTAAAACGCATTTTTTAAGTCGCTTTTCTCGGGAAGAAAAGTGATTTTTTATTATATGAAAAAAATTTATAGCATTGCGCCATATGATCTAAATGGAGTTTTAGTTGAAGTAGAGGCTAATCTTAGTAGGCACTTACCTAAGATTATTATAGTTGGTTTGCCAGATGCGGCAGTTTCAGAGGCTAAAGAAAGAGTTTGGGCGGCCATTGAGAATAGTAACTTTACTTTTCCTAGACAAAAAGTAGTTATTAATTTAGCGCCAGCTCAAATTAAAAAAGAGGGAGGCGCTTATGACTTGCCGATTGCTATGGCTATATTAGTTGCTGACGGGCTATTAAAAGAAGTAAATCATAATACAGCCTTTATTGGTGAATTATCTTTGAATGGTGATCTTAAATCAGTGCCAGGAATATTAGTTATGGTAGCCAGCTTAAAAGAAATGGGTTTTAAAAAAGTATTTTTACCATTTGCAAATGCTAAAGAGGCTGGCGTAATAGAGGGTATAGATATTTTTGCAGTGAAGAATTTAGTTCAATTAGTGGAGCATTTAGAAAATAAAAATAAAATAAAAGCTTTAGAATTAACAAAATTAAATTTTTCTAAAGCTAAACATGCTATTGATATGTCTGAGATTAAGGGACAAGCTCAGGCTAAACGGGTTTTAGAAATATCAGCAGCTGGTGGACATAATGTACTTATGGTTGGTCCACCTGGTGCAGGTAAGACTATGTTGGCCAAGGCATTTTTATCGATTCTGCCAAAACCTAGTCTGCCTGAAATTTTAGAGACTAGCAAAATATATAGTTTAGCTGGTCTTTTATCTGAAGATAGACCTATTATAGATAGCCATATAGTTAGATCACCGCATCATTCAGCTTCAGTTGCAGCTATTATTGGTGGTGGCTCATGGCCTCGTCCTGGTGAAATTTCTTTAGCTCATAATAATGTATTATTTTTAGATGAAATATTAGAATTTCCTCGTCAGATACTTGAAGCTTTGCGCCAACCCTTAGAAGATAAATTAATTACTGTTTCTAGAGTTAAGGGTAGTCTTAATTTTCCAGCTAATTTTATATTAATGGCTACTGCTAATCCTTGCCCTTGTGGATTTTTAACTGACAAAGACAGAGAGTGTCAATGTGGCTCTAATGATATTAAAAGATATCAAAAAAGATTGTCGGGCCCAGTTTTAGATAGAATAGATTTACATCTTTTACTTGATAAAGTTGATAGTCAAGATTTAGTGGCTAATAATTTTGATGCTGAATTATCTAAAGATATTGCAAAGAGAGTGGACCTAGCTCGTCAGATTCAAAATGAAAGATTTGAAGCTTATAATTTTTCTCTAAATTGTGATATAAAAAATAAATTAATAAATGAAGTTTGTAAAATTTCAAAATCCAGTACTAATATTTTAGTAGAGGCTAGTAAAAATCTTAATCTTTCGGCTAGAGCCTATTTTAAGATTTTAAAAGTTGCTAGAACAATCGCTGATTTAGAGGCTAAAGAAAATATAGAAGATAATCATATTTTAGAAGTTCTACAATATAGAGCTAAGATATTTGACTAGGGTAGTACGGTTGACTTCTTTAATTTTTTATGATATAAGAGAAGTGTAAGTAGTTCATTAAATAAAAATTCTCTTCAGGATCCTCGATGGGAGTGTTCCTGTTTAGCATCCTGAAGAGAATTTCTTGGACATTGCATGTCTAGGAACGAATAGTCGAACGTTTCTAAAGAAATATTCTTCTTAGGCCTTGCAACTAATCAACAACTATATGTTTAAAGCTCTTTATGGCTTTTTTAACCTCATATTCATGTTGATATTGTTCAAGATGTTTACTCCGGGATTATTTGATTTAGCAGTCACCTTATTGACTACTATGCTTACTTTCATGAATGAAGCAGCAAATCACTTATCCACCACCGGAGTACCAGAGACTTTTCCAGATGGCTTTTAGTCATTTGGCATTCAAGTATAGGACCAACTAATGTTGGTCCTTTTCTTTTTGTATAAATTTGTCAATCTAGTAGCTTGATGTTAGTATAATACTATGAAAAAATACATTTTAACAATTATAATGATAATTATTTTAGGATTATCATGGCAATATAAAAATCGTCAGCCAGACTTAATTGAGCTTGATTTACCTGTGGCTAAAAAACATCAAGAATTTGTTGAACCAGCCATAGAGGATGATACCCCCTCTCTTTCTCCCCCTAAATTAGGGGGAGATGTCCGTGAGGACAGAGGGGGTATAGTTGAATCAGAAGTGGAAGTAGAACAAGTAGAATCTATAAGTGTTAATTTAGCTGTGCCATTTACTTCTCAAGCGCCAACTGCCGATTGGGAACAACCATATCAGGATGCTTGTGAAGAGGCTAGTTTACTGATGGTTGATTATTATTATGCTAATCAGGATTTCCCCACTAAGGAAGAGGTAGAAAATATTTTATTAGAAATGGTAGCTTGGCAAGAAATTAATTGGGGTGGGCATTTTAATTTACCAACTGCTTCAGTAGCTGAATATGCAATGACTACTTTTGGATATCGAGTTGAAGTAATAGAGGATTTAACAGCTGACAAGATTAGAGTTTTTCTTAATCGAGGTATACCAGTAATTATACCAGCTGATGGTCATAAATTAGATAATCCATTTTTTTCTGGTAACGGTCCAGAATATCATATGTTGGTTGTTAAAGGTTATCAAGATGACAAGTTTATTACTAATGATCCAGGTACTAGAAGGGGAGCGGATTTTATTTATACTGAAAAAAACTTGATGGCTTCTATATTTGATTGGGATACAAAAAAGGACCAAACTATTGGTCCAAAGCGTGGTTTAGTTTTATATAATGACTAAGCTAGTTTTGTATTGTTTATATTAAGATGGAATTCATACTTTAAATATTCAGCAGCTTTTTGACAGTAGTTCATACGTTCTACAAAAATAGAGAAGTAATCCATGATACTAGTAAATTTAGTATCAAGAGTTAAAGATAGGGTAACTGTCTTTTTTTGTTTATCTATTAGTAAGTGATTGTCTGTAACAGCATAATTTACTCTATCATGAATATCAGCTTTAATTTCTTTTGCATTTTTATTTAGTACTCTATTACGATGTACATCAGATTTATCAGCTATTATTACACAGGCGGTAATTTTGTCCAATATTTTTAAATCGTCTTTATCATGTGATACTATGGCTTGTATTATTCTAGATACTTGAGTTGGATCAGCTTCACTGATATAGCATTGAGAAAAAAGCATACCACCCCAATAGTGATGTTGAGTGCGACCTAAAAAATTTCCCATATCATGACACCAGCCAGCAATAGAGGCAATCTCTTGATCTTTAATATTTAGGCCAAATTTATTAGCTAACATTTTTGATCTATCGCTAACAATATCTAGATGGCGACGACCATGATCTGTATAACCTAAAGAACGGAGATATTTATCCGTCTGATCTACAAAAGAGTTAATACGAGGATCTTTTTTTATATCTTTCAGTTTTAGTTCCATGAGGACTTATTTTTTTAGAGAGTCTTTTAAAGTTTTGCCAGCTTTAAATTTTGGCACTATTACCCTAGGTATTTGTATTCTTTCTTTGGGATTCCTAGGATTAACACCCATTCTAGCATGTCTCTCTCTCGCAGAGAAAGTACCAAAGCCAGTTAAGGTCACTTCTTTACCCTCCTGTAATCTTTCGATTACCAAGCTTTCGAAAGCTCGGAGTACGTCCTCAGTCTCCTTTTTGCTAATACCAGCTTTGATAGCTAGTGTTTCTATGAGCTGAGCTTTGTTCATATACTTATTGGTTAATTCTGCCCACTGGGCAATCACCCTGTGGGTGAAATTATCTCTCTTAGTAATTTGATATCCGTAGTTTTATGACTATGATTATCTATTTCTAATAATACTGCATTTACCTCAATTTGACCAGTTGTAGGTAAATCATGCCGAATTCTAGATTCAGTTAGGAATTTTTCAATAATGATTTCTTGTTTGATACCTAATACTGATGGATAAGCGCCAACCATACCAATATCAGTTAAATAGCCAGTGCCTTTTTCCAATATTTGGGCATCAGCTGTTGGTATATGCGTATGAGTGCCAAGTACGACTGACACACGACCGTCTAGGTAAAGACCCATGGCTCTTTTATCACTAGTAGCCTCAGCATGCATATCAATTATGATATTAGTATTTTTTGGAATTTGGCTTAATAGTTTATCTATTTTGATAAAAGGATTACTAAGGGTAGTTTCGTGTTCCATGAAAGTACGGCCATTAAGATTAATGACTGCTAATTTAGCACCATTTACTTCTGTGATTTGAAATAGATATTTTTCAGGACAACGACTATCATTAGCTGGAGCAGCTATTTTATAATCAGTTTCTTTGGCCATTTTTTCTATTTCATATTTTTTCCAAATATGATTACCGCCAGTAAACATTTCTACACCAGCTTCAGCCATTTCGGCCATAGTTTTGAGAGTTAGGCCTTTGTTGTGGGCTAAATTTTCTACATTAGCAATAATAATATCTGCTTGATATTTTTCTTTCCAAAGAGGAGCCATTTTTTTGATGCCTTGTCTGCCTAAGGTACCAGAGACATCTCCAAAAAATAATATTTTCGTCAAGTCAGACTTGATTAATTTTTTATCTGGCATATTCAGTTATTCTTTTTTCTCTAATCATAGTTACTCTAATTTCACCTGGATATTTAAGATCGTGTTCTATTTTATTAGCTATGTCTCTAGCTAATTTTTCAGCAGCATAGTCATCTATTTTATCTGGAGAAACAAATACTCTTATTTCTCTACCAGCTTGGATGGCATAGACTTTTTCTACACCTTCAAATGATTTAGCAGTATCTTCTAATTCACTTAGACGTTGAATATATTCTTCAAAAGAATCACGACGAGCGCCTGGACGTGAACCTGATATAGCATCAGCTATTTTTACTATTACACCTTCTAATGTTTTTGGATGATCTTCATGATGAGCAGTAGACATATAGGCTACTTCTTCTGGTAGACCAAACTTTTTCATTAGGTCATAACCAATTTCTGGATGAGATCCTTTTATTTCATGATCAAGAGCTTTTCCTAAATCATGTAATAGTCCACCTTTTTTACAGACAGCTACATTTGCTTTTAGCTCAGCTGCCAAAAGTCCTGATAGATGTGATACTTCCAGAGCGTGCTGTAATTGATTTTGTCCGTAGCTAGTTCTATATTTTAGACGACCAAGTATTTGTAGTAATTTATTATCTAAGCCTACTATGCCAGCCTTATAGGCAGCATCTTCACCAGCTTTTTTAATATCTAAAGCTAATTCTTTTTTAGCTATAGTAACAGTTTCTTCAACTCTACCTGGATGGATACGTCCATCGGCCATTAGTTTTTCTAAAACTCTCTTGGCTAGTTGACGACGAACAGGATTAAAAGCAGATACTAATATAGCATCAGGTGTATCGTCAATAATAATTTCTACACCAGTAAGATGTTCTATAGCTTTTATATTTCTACCTTCACGACCAATAATTCTACCTTTCATTTCCTCGTTTGGTAATGAAACAGAAGTAGTAGTAGTTTCTACTGTATGAGCGGCTGCACATCTTTCTATAACAGTAGTAAGCATTGCTTTAGCCTTAGCCTCCATCTCTTCACTGCCCTGTTCTTCTAATTTTCGCATACGATGAAGTAACTCATCTTTACTACGAGCTTCTACATTGTTCATCAAAACTTCCTTAGCATCTTCTTGGCTAAGGGCAGCTACTTTTTCTAACTTGTCTAATTGTTGTTTACGGATTTCTTTTATTTCCGTTTTGTTTTTTTCTAATTGCTTTTTGGAATTAATAACACTTTGTTTATCTCCCTCTAAGTCCATTAATTTTTTGTCAAAAAGACTTTCTCTCTTGGTTAATCTATTTTCTAAGTCATGTAAACTCTTACGACGTTCTTTTTCTTCTACCTTAGCCTCTTCAATAAGTTTTAGAGACTTATCTTTAGATTCTAAAAGTATATCGCTAGATTTTTGATTAGCTTTAGCTAATATTGCTTCAGCTTTTCTTTCGGCAGAGTTTACTCTTTGACTAGTAAATAGTTTTTTTATAATAAAACCAAGAATCGCACCAATGATTAGCGCGGCAATTAATTGAAATAGGTTCATTATTTATAAACTTTCCAGTTTACTATTTTTTCTTTTAGAGAATGATTAACAAAAAAATCTATCTAGTCTGATAGTTGATTGTATAAATATAGCTTATTTTTTTAGTAATCATTTGGCTTAAAGGCCTTGAAATATTTTGAAATAGAAATAGAATTTCTAGTATAAAACTTCAATAAAAGTTCAAAACAGTAAATTATTTATTAAATTTCTTGAGAATTTATAATGTTTCTATATAATCCTCATTGCTGATAGTACCATAATCATTATAAAAAATCAAGAGCAGCTACTAAGACTTAAAATCAAAGACCATCAGCTTAATGCATGACATCTTTCGAAGTTTTTCAACTATCAAACTATGTTATACGCTAATGGTCCGACGGTAAATGGTTCAAGCAAGACTGAAGAGTCTCTAAGATTTACCATGGCAAAATATTATCATATTTTAGAGAAATTGAAAAGCAATTTTTTAAAAAATAAACAGCCACCCATAGCTTTATGCGAAGGGTGGCTGCCAGAATAAGATTTATTTAATTATTTTGTCTACTAATCCGTACTTTAGGGACTCTTCGGCAGTCATATAATAATCACGGTCAGCATCTTTCTCAACTTTAGTAAGTTTTTGGCCAGTATGTTTCTGTAAGATTTTATTTAGCCTACCTTTTAATTTTAAAATTTGCTCAGCTTTGATTTTTATATCGGAAGCTTGGCCACTGGCCCCACCCATTATTTGATGTATCAATATTTCAGAGTTTGGTAAGGCATATCTTTGTCCGCTAGCTCCGCTAGCTAATAATACAGCAGCCATAGAAGCAGCCATACCGACGCAAATTGTAGAAACAGGACTTTTTATATATTGCATGGTGTCATAAATAGCTAAGCCGTCAGTTACAGAGCCACCTGGGCAGTTTATATACATCTTGATTGGCTTTTTATTCTCTTGAGCATCTAAAAAAAGTAATTGGGCAATTATTAAATTGGCAATTTTATCATCTATGGCATCGCCCAGAAAAATTATTCTATCTTTTAGTAAGCGAGAATAAATATCGTAAGCTCTTTCGCCACCAGGGACTTTTTCTATTACTGTTGGTATTAACATATATGTTTATTAATCCCCCAGGCCCCCTTTGTCAAGGGGGTTTATTAAATATAATCTATATTTAATATTACTCAAGTCCCCCTGACAAGGGGGATTTAGGGGGTTTGATTATACAATTCTTAGTTTATTATTATCATAAACTAGTCTGCCTGGCAAGGAGAAGCCAGCTGCTTTTTTATGTCCGCCGCCCCCAAAAATTTTAGCTAATTTAGTTAAATCTATATTAGCTTCTGTTCTTAGAGAGCCTTTGATTAAATTATTTGGCATTTCAGTTAAGATCATTATTACTTTTGCGTCTTTTAAAACATGCAAAAAGTTTATAATACCTTCAGTGGAGTTCTCGTCTACATCGCATTCTTTAAAATCAGCTTGGCTAAGCCATGTATAGACAATATCATGTTGTTTAGACTCTTTTAATCTTTCTAGAGCACGTCCCCAAATACGTAATTTATCAATATCAATATTGTGCAGGGCGTTTTTTATAATGTCATGTGGCTTGGCACCTTGCCTTACCATTTCAGAGGCTGCATAAAGACAGTGATAGCCAGTAGCGGCGTTAGTGAACCCATTGGTATCAGTAATCATACCACAGCTAATGCTTGTAGCTATATCGCTATCCCATTCAACTTGCCAGTCTTTAAATAATCTATATAACACTTCGGCAGTTGAAGATGATTCAGGAATTACTAAATTTATATCGCCATAATTTGGATTAGTAATATGATGATCTATATTTATTAATTTATAGCCTAATGGCAAAACTGTCATTAGCTTGTTCACTCCAGCATATTCTAGGTTAGCACAATCTAGGCTTATAACTAGATCGTATTGTTTAGTAAATACTTTATGATCATCTGTTATTAAATGTACATTTGGTAGAAAATCAAATGATGATTGTAGTTTATGTAAACAAAAACTACTTACATTCTTATTTTGTTTTTTAAGGTAAGCCATTAAAGCCAGATTTGAACCAATAGTATCGCCATCTGGTTTTTGGTGAGAGATTAGCAAAATATTTTGTGCTTTATCTATCTCTTGTTTTATATTTTCACTGTTAGTTTTATGATTTTGCATAACAAAGCATTGTAGCTGATTTTAGTCTTTGAGTCAATAAAAAGACCCTCTACACTTTGAGAGGGAATTTATTCTTTTAAAGCTTCGTCTACTTCACTGTATCTAAGATCTCTTTCATCTAAGAGCCATTTTATTCGAGGAGTGGTGTGGATGGCTAGTTGTTTTCCTAATTTTTTTTGAGCATGTCCAGAAAACTTTTTAATAGCACTTAATCCGCTGCCTAATTTATTTTGAGGTATAATACTTACATAGGCTGTAGCATTTTTTAGATCATTAGAGATAGTTACCTCAGAAATACTTATTAATGTACCCATAGGTGGTTCAAAATCTTTGATAATGATTTTGTTTAGTTCGCTACGTATCAGATCAGCTACTTGGCTACTACGTTTACTCATATATTTCTTCAAAAAATTCTAATGTATCACCAACTTCTATAATTGGATCTCCTTGGTATTCTAGTCCAGCTTCGTTTCCTTCTACTACTTCAGCCACATCTTCTTTGGCAGCTTGTAAGCTAGCTAGTTCGCCAATAGTTTCTACTTGACCATCTTTCAACACTTTAATTTTACTAGTTTTGGTAATTTTACCTTGAGTAACTTTACCGCCGATGATCATAGATTTTTTAGCGGTTTTAAATATAGCTAATACTTCAAGTTTGCCTAAAAATTTGTGAATCATCTTCTTACCTTTGATACTGGTCAATATTTTTTCTACTTCTTCAAGTAGTTTATAGATAATATCAAAGTAGAGGATAGTAACGTGTCTTTCGGCAGCTAAAATATTAATATTTTTATTTTCTTTAATATGAAAACCAATAATAATAGCATTGGTAGCTTCAGCATTTATAATATCATCTTCCGTAATTTGACCCAGACCTTTTTTAAGTATTTTTACACAAGTGTCTGGCACTTTTATTTTTGATAATGATTCTTCAATAGCTTCGGCAGAACCTAAAACATCGGATTTGATTATTAGGTTTAGACTAGCAATATCTGGATTTTCTTCATCGTCATTATCATTTCCATTTTTGTTTATACCAGAAGAAGTTTTCATTGACTTACTTTTAGAGCTCATTTGTTTGAGTCTCTTTTTGTATTCTTTTTTGTCGGTTATTACCTCAAATATTTCTCCTACGCTCGGTAATTTTTTTAGACCTAATATTTTAACTGGCATAGCTGGAGTAGCTTCAGTAATACTTTTACCTTTCCAGTCTTCCATGGTTTTAATTTTACCTGGTACAGAGCCAACAAAAAACATATTACTAATTTTTAAAGTGCCAGCTTGGATTAAAACAGTAGCTACTGGACCAGCGCTCTTATCTACATGAGATTCGATAATAGTACCAACAGCACTACCAGTATTATCAGCTTTTAACTCTTCCATGTCGGCTATCAAAAGTATAGTGTCTAATAGTTCGGAAATATTTTTTTTGAATTTTGCAGAAATTGGCTGACAGATTGTCTTACCTCCCCAGTCTTCAGGTATTAGATTAAGCTCTGATAGTTCTTGTTTTATTCTATCTACGTCAGCTTCTTCTTTATCAATTTTATTAATAGCTACTACAAAAGGCAGTTTTTCTTTTTGAATTACAGAAATACTTTCTAATGTCTGTGGCTTAAGGCCATCATCAGCAGCTACAACTAAAATAGCTACGTCGGCAATTTGACCGCCACGACTTCTCATCGCCTTAAAAGCTTCATGGCCAGGAGTATCTAAAAAAGTAATCAACCTATCTTTTTTGGTGACTTGATAAGCACCAATGTGCTGGGTAATACCACCAGCTTCTTGATCAACTACATTTGTTTCTCGGATAGAGTCTAATAATTTAGTTTTACCATGGTCTACATGGCCCATTACAACCACGACGGGAGCTTTATTAGACTTTGTTTTTCTAACACTAAGTAATTTTTCTAATTTTTCACGTTTACTTTGTTCTTCTAATACTTCTTCGTCAGATTTTACTACTTTGAATCCTAAGTCTTCGGCAATGATAGTTGCAGTATCAAAATCTATTCTTTCATTAAGAGATACCATGATGCCATTTTTCATTAACTCTCCCATTAGTTTGGCAACTGGTAGTTTCATTTCTTCGGCCATATCTTTAACGACTATGGTATCAGAAATTGCTATTTCTTTAGCTTCGCTAAGATCTTTTTTGGTATCATCTTCTTTACCGCGTTCTTCTATTTTTGATAAGTCAGTTTTAAATTTCTCTTTCTTAGCAGCTTTTTTCCAAGCAGCTATAATTTTAGGAGCTAATTTATCATTAACTTTAATTGCTCTAGCACCAATATCAAATCCTAGCTCGGGGAGCTTTTCTAATAATTCGCTAGTAGGTACCTTTAGTTGTCTGGCTAGGGCGCTTACATTCATACTCTTAATAAATTAAATACACTGGAGAATTTAGTGTATTATTAGTAATAATTTTTATATTTCGTGCTTACTTTACTAAAAATCGTTAAAAAAGTCAACCATTTGAGGGCTTATATGTCTTGACAGAGAGGGGTGTTTTAGTGTAAATTAAATAGTCGAAATTAAAATATTATGGATTTACCAAACAAAGAATTAGATAAAATTTTAGCTTCAGCTAATAATGTATTGATTACTGGTCCCAGTAATCCTAATTTGGATGTGTTAGGCTCAGCAATGGCCTGGCAGATTTTTTTAGCTAAGCAGAAAAAAAAGGCGGACATCTGTTTTGATGGTAAGATTGCTAAATATGATTTTTTGCCCAAGGGCACTAATGTACAAAAGAGCCTTGGTAATCTGAATAAGTTTAAAATTGTTTTAGATATTTCCAAAACAAAAGTAAAACAATTAAGTTATGATGTTAGTGGTGATGAGCTAGTTATTGATATAGTTCCAGATAATGGAATTTTTAGTGCTAAAGATGTTCAAACAGATAGGGGAGAATATAAGTATGATTTGATTATTATTTTGGGAGCAGACAGTATTGAATCTTTAGGAAGTGTGTTTATTGAGAATAGACATTTTTTTCATAGCAGCCCGATTTTAAATATTGATACTTCAGTGCTTAATGAAAATTATGGTCAGTTAAATATAGTAGAGGCCAATAGTACATCACTGGCAGAAATTTCTTATCATATTTTGAAGAAAGGCATTAATCAAGAAATGGCTACTTGTCTTTTAGCTGGTATGATATTAGCTACTAATAGTTTTCAATCTCCTAAAGTTACTCCTGATAGTTTAGCTTTAGCTTCACAGCTTATTATCAAAGGTGCTCAACGTGAAAAAATAATTCAAGGTCTTTATAGAACAAAAAACATAAGCACTCTTAAAAGCTGGGGCAAGGTTTTATCTAGACTTAAAAAGCAAGATAATATTATTAGCTCATTTTTGAATAATGATGAATTAGAAAATTTGCCCAAAGATTTTTCAGATATGGTTAAAGATTTAATTTTATCTACACCTGGCACTCAAGTTGCAGTAATATTTTATCAATTAGAACTTTATCAAACTGAGGCGTGGGTTTATAGTATAGCTAATATTAATGCTACAGATCTCATCAAAGATTTAGGGGGTAGCGGTAGTCGTCATCTAGCCAAAATCATAATAGATAAGGACATAGAATCTAGTACAGATAAGATTATATCTAACATATCTAAGAAATTAGATATCATAAACGGAGCTTAGAGGACTTCACAAAACACGCTAAGTAGTCTATAATATTTATGTTTTCCGCCAAAGGCGGACAGGTACAACGTCCTGTAGCTCAGTCGGTTAGAGCACCACTCTTATAAAGTGGGGGTCCCGGGTTCAAGTCCCGGCAGGACGACCACATTATTAAAATAATTATATGTTTAAACCAGAAGGAATGCCTCAGGATCCAGTAATGGAACATACAGAGGCGCAAGACAAATCATTTTTAGCTAGAAAAATAGAAGCTTTGAAAGATAGAGTGGCTTCTATAGGTAAAGGATTCGAAAGGAATATGGCTCGAGGTAATATGACTTTTGTTGTTATGGCTGCTATAGCTGTTTTGGCAGTTAGCGAAGGGCAAGCCCAAGAAAAAGATTATGATGAATTAGCAGATTTAGCTGATCGTTCATCAGAGTTAACTTTAGATGAAGTACATCAAGCTTTGGATAAATATCACATTCAAGTGCCCAAGTCTTGGAGCCCCATAGCTTCAAGTGAAGTTAGAGAAGAAGGTGAAATTACAGCTGATGGTTTTGTGGGCGTTGATGGTGCTTCTGGTATAGATAGAGATGAAGATATTAATTTCTCTGTGGATGATTTTGCAGATGGAGATAGAGATTTAGGAGTGCTAACATCTGGTAGATTAATAAGTAGAGAAATAGATCGTGCTGGAGATTCGCCAGAAGATGGGCTTGATACATTCTTTATTTCAGAAACTGAATTGTCTGATTATAACGAAGATGATATTGAAGGTGTTGGTAAGTCTATGACAGCTGAAGGAATGGGAGAAACTAGAGAAAGAGCCTTTATAGCTGCTATGGACGAATTGTCAAAGCAAAAAGAAATGTATGTAAGATCAGTCGCTGCACAAAATGTTGAAGAAGCCAGTACTACACAAGGAGGTAATACTACAACAGAATTAAATCAATATTATGTTGATATTATAGCTATAGATAGTTTAAATTTCTTTGAGGATGTTAAAGTAGCATCAGAAGAAGAGGTTAAAATAGATGGTCAAAAATTTATAAAGATAGTAGTAGAAGCTCGTGGGGCAGAGTTGACAAAATAAGCAATTTTTGATACATTTTTACCGTTAAATTCAAATAAGATATGGGAACAAAATTAAAGAATAAAAGATTATCAGTTAAAAGACGGAGACGTAAGAAACTGAAAAGACGAAATAGATTTAAAAACAAATAATTTTTTATATTTATTAAAAAACCGTTCTGGCCACGCGCGATTCTTAGGGCAAGAGGCGGTTTTTTTGTTTGGATTTTAAATTAGAAAATTATTATATATGTTATAATATAGCTATTATAATTTGATTAAATAAATAATATTATGGCTGGATTAATTAAAAAAATATTGGTAGCTGAAGATGAAAAGCCAATGGCTAAGGCTTTAGTTTTAAAACTGAATCATGCTGGCTTTGAAGCCAAGGCAGCTTTTAATGGCGAGGAAGCTATTGAAGAGATGGCTAAGAATGATTATGATCTATTACTATTAGACATGATTATGCCTCGCATGGATGGTTTTACTGTGCTAAAAAAATTAAAAGAGCAGGGCACTAAGACTAAAATAGTAGTAACATCTAATTTAGGGCAAGAAGAAGATTTTAATAAAGCTAAAGAATTAGGAGCTACTGACTATTTTGTAAAATCAGACACTTCTTTGTCTGAAATTGTTGATTACATTAAAAAAATGTAATCATTTGTAGTGTATAGTTAAAAATAAAATTAAAAATAAAATCTATGAAGCTGGATAGCAAAAAAATTATTGATATCCTAGCTCGTGAGAACTATGTAGAGCAGGAGGATCTAGATAAAGCTAAGGAGTATATTAAAACTCATAATGTTTTGATTACAGATTATTTACTTGGTGAAGGAATTATTACTAAAGATCTTTTAGGTCAGGCAATTTCTGAATCTTTAGAAGTGGTTTATGCTGATCTTAATACTCATGAGCCATCAAAAAAACAAGTTTTGAAAATTCCTGAAAAACTCGCCAGAAAATTGCGAGTTGTTTTGTTTGCCGAGGATAAAAAAAGTATCACGATTACTAGTGATGATCCAAAACAAGTTGGTTTAGAAACAAAGTTGCAAGAAATTTTTCCTAAACAGAAAATAAAAATAACTTTTTCAGTGTCGGATGATATTGATAATGCTTTTAGTCATTATCGTAAATCATTAGCTACTCGTTTTGCTAAAATAATTGAAGGTAAAGAGAGAATTGCTCCAGAAATTTTAGATGAAATTATAAATGATGGTTTAACTCATAAGGCTTCAGATATTCATTTTGAGCCAGACGAAGATACAGTTACTATTCGTTTTAGAATAGATGGTGTACTTCATGAAGCTGGTGTGATGCCGAAAGAGCATTATGAAAATATTTTGAATAGAATCAAGGTGCAGGCTCGTATGCGTATTGATGAACATAATTCTGCTCAAGATGGATCAGTTAGACATCAAATTAATGATACAGAAAAAGTAGATCTTAGAATATCGATAGTACCAACTCTTGATGGGGAAAAAATAGTAATTCGTATTTTAGCTGAATATGTTAAGAATTTGAATTTTTCTAATCTAGGTCTATCTATTAAACATCAAGAAATATTAGAAGAAGAAGCTCGTAAACCTTTTGGTATGATATTAGTTACTGGGCCGACTGGCTCTGGTAAAACCACTACTCTATATGCTTTGTTAAAACTTTTGAATAAGCCAGAAGTAAATATTACAACAATTGAAGATCCGGTTGAATATAAAATACCAGGCATAAATCAAATTCAAATTAATAATCAAACCAATTTAAGTTTTGCTAAAGGACTTAGGTCCATTGTTAGACAGGATCCAGATATCATTTTAGTGGGAGAGATTAGGGACAAGGAAACTGCTGAAATTTCAGTTAATGCGGCTTTGACTGGTCATTTACTTCTGTCTACTTTTCATTCTAATGATGCGGCAACCGCTATTCCTAGACTTTTAGATATGGAAGTAGAGCCTTTTTTATTAGCTTCTACTTTAGAATTAGTAATAGCTCAAAGACTAGCCAGGCGTATCTGTGAACATTGTCGAGTTAGTATTAATAAAGAAGATAAAGTTATAAAAAAATTAATTAAAAATATTGATCCAAAATTAGCGGATAAAATTAGCACTTTGTATAAGGGTAAGGGTTGTAATATTTGTAGTGATACTGGTTATAGTGGTCGTACAGCACTTTATGAAATTATTAAAGTTAGTGCTGAAATGCAAGATTTAATTTTACAAAATCCATCTAAACAACAACTTTGGGATTTAGCCCAAAAACAAGGTAGCGTATCCTTATTTGAAGATGGCTTAGAGAAAGTAAAAAGTGGAGTAACTACATTGGAAGAATTAATGAGAGTTTCTCCTCCATCTAAATAAAAATAAAATGTTTAAAATAAAATCATCATCTAAATCTCAACCCAAGCCCATCAAAAGAAAGATGGGTTTATTGTCTAGAATGGGTCTAGCAGAAGAGAAAAAATATTTTGTAGAGAATTTATCAATGCTTCTAGCGTCTGGCATGAGTATTTTAGCGGCTTTAAAAGCTATTAGAGTAGAGCTAAAGTCGGTTCAGATGAAGCGAATGGTTAGAGGTCTAGAAGAGGACATAAATAATTGATCCAATTTATCTAAAGCACTTGATAGTACTCATTTATTTTCACCCTATGTAATATCTTTGATTGAAATTGGCGAGCAATCAGGTCGTTTGTCAGAAAATTTAGAAGTAATAAATATTCAACAGCAAAAAGAAAACGCTATACGTTCTAAAGTAAAATCAGCTACACTCTATCCAGTCTTTGTATTAGTTTTTACTTTTATTGTAGCTGTATTTTTATCTTGGTTCGTTTTACCAAAGCTATCTAATGTATTTTCTAGTCTTAATGTAGAATTACCTTGGATTACTAGGGCTATTATTAGTACTGGCAATTTTGTCAGCGCCAATGGTCTTAATTTTATACCAATTGTAATAGTGTTATTGCTAGTATTACTCTATTTTATATTTATATTTAGAAAAACTAAATTTATTGGTGAAGCATTTTTATTTACCGTACCAGTTGTGAAAGACTTTATTCGTCAGGTTCAATTGACACGTTTTGGTTTTATTTTAGGGAGTTTATTAGAGTCTGGCTTACCAGTTAATGATGCTTTGGACTCTTTAATTTCTTCTACCAGTAATAAAAAATATAAGGAATTTTATATTTATCTTAGAAAAAGTATAGACGATGGGAATTCTTTTCAGAAGAGCTTCAAAGAATATCCTAAAATGAGAAAATTGATACCTATGCCCATTCAGCAAATTATTGTAGCTGGTGAGCAATCAGGTGGATTGTCAGCTACGCTTACTAAAGTAGCTGAAAATTATGAGTCCAAGATGGACAATACTACTAAAAATTTAGCAGTTATGCTAGAGCCAATTCTTTTAATATTAGTAGGTCTTGGAGTGGCTATTATTGCTATAGGTGTAATATTACCTATTTATAGTTTATTAGATAATGTAAATAATCCAAATAATTCAGCGCCAGCCAGTAGTGCACCTGCTAGAATAGAGGAGCAAGTTGCTATTCCAGATGAAGTAGTGATAGATCAAAAATTATTTTTAGAAATAATCAGTGATAGCAGTGATAGTGTGGATGTTTATGATGAGCCAGACGGAATAGTAGTTGGGCAGTTGGCTATGGGAGGCAATTTTGAACTTTTAGAGCAAGAAGATGATTGGACGAAAATATCTTTGCCAGATGAAGAAATTATTTGGATACCTTCTCAATATGTCAAAATTAAATAAAAATAATAATTTTGGTTTTACTTTGGTAGAGCTAATTTTGGTAATAGTTTTTACAGGTATGTTGGCGGGAATATCTATTCCTGTTTATAATCGGTTTCAAAATGCAAATAGCGTAGAACTAGCTTCTATGAGCTTAGTGCAAAGTTTAAGAAGGGCTCAAGTTTTATCTAAAGCTAGTGACGGAGACTCGAATTGGGGGGTTTATATATCTTCAGGGCAAATTACTTTGTTTAAAGGAGTTAATTATGCTGGTCGAGATATAAATTATGATGAAAATTATTTTATAAATAATAATATAACTATTTCAGGATTACAAGAAATAGTTTTTGATAAATTTAGTGGTGATCCACAAAGTATAGGTTCAACTACTTTTATTATAAATATTAATGCCAGTAAAACAATCACAATTAACAGCAAGGGTGTACTCAATTACTAATAAACAGGGTTTTTCTTTAGTAGAAATCGTTTTGGTTAGTGCTTTATTTGTTTTATTAGCTTCTGCTTTGATAGGCAATCTAGTTTACGGTC
>Ga0257127_1001175_pt1 | contig 19410 bp, 18 predicted proteins | sample SI060_135mmetaG_FD_190152 | JGI IMG/M metagenome (GOLD analysis project Ga0257127, IMG submission 190152) | Marine microbial communities from Saanich Inlet, British Columbia, Canada - SI060_135m | ecosystem: Environmental > Aquatic > Marine > Inlet | place: Canada: British Columbia | collected... | reverse complement strand
TTTGACCGGCTGTTTCCACATAGACGACTGCGTTGCTCGAACTGGTTCCCGCACTTTCTACGATGAATGCTCCTTGGTTGCTACTCGCGATGCTCGCTCCGCTTTGTCCTTGGTTTATCCACGTGGTTCCACTTATGTCCACGGTTCCGTCTTCTATCTTCATGGTATTGGTGTTGAAATACACTATTCCACCGCTTACGTCCACCGTTTCCGACAAAGCATTTCGCACCTTGAAATTTCCACTTACATCCACAAAATCTTGTATGTAACTTTTTACTATTTTATTCGCACTTGCATCTGCTAACCAAGACATTCTATCTACTAGGTATATATATTAGATTATATATTGAAATTACTAAAATATCTAAGTTACTTTCTCTAGAAATCTTTTCCAGTGTTTCTTATGTTATTCGCTTATATACATTGCTATTCTTGTATATAAACCTTCTTATCTCGTTATTCTACACCTCCCATTTATTTTGATTCCAATGAAGCAAGTCGCGCACTCACGTCTTCTTCTAATCTCTTCTTTTGGTCAAGTTGTGTCTGTTTCTTGTTGTCTATCATCGCTTGTTGTTCTTGGTTGGATTTTATTAAATACGGAATGAGACCTGTATAGTCCACCGTTGCGGATTTGTTTCCCCATCCCAACGACGTATAGTCCACGTCATTCTGGATGTCGTTGCCGCTTACATCTGAACTATTTTGAATACTGTTTACACTTACATCCAGTGGAGTTAGTAATTTATTTATTTCTCTCCAAAAATTCTCGTCATATAAATCTTCCATTATTAGCATCGCTCTACGGTTTTCTAATTCCGCTATAGTAGATTGATTCAAATCGGTTATCATTACTGAATTCTCACTTAAATCATATTCTACCGGCATTATTTTATTACCATACCAATCTCTATTATCTATGTTTACTAAGTGACGTAATTCAGGCGCATTGTAATATATTTCCTGTGCAATGAGTCCACTTTCTATCTTTGTAGGTGTACCTTGGTTTTCCTCAAAATTATTTAATTTGGTATAAATCTGCGGAGACAGCTTCATAATCGTGTCCGTTGCGTTGGTAATATATTGCTCGTTTATCTTTCTTCGGTCATCCGATGAATGACGTAATGCGCTCGCACTGTATAAATCTCCATTTGCTCTTACTGAAAACGCGTTTGTTTGTCCAGCAGTTTCTATGTGGATTACTGCGTCACTAGAAGATGTCTTGTTACTTTCTACAATCATTGACCCCTGGTATTCGCTTGCTACGCTATTTCCACTTTGTCCTCTATTTATCCAAGTTGTTCCGCTTATGTCTACTATACTAGATGATATATCCATCGTATTATTCAACATACTTACAGTTCCTCCGCTTATGTCTACTATCTCTTTACTTTCAATTACTATGCTTGGGGCCGAAGAAGAACTCTTGAATGCCCATGCAGATCCCGCACTACCTATATTAGATGAGGTCGCGTATCGTGAACCTCCCGCAATTACAGTTCCATCACCACTTAATGCAAGAGATCCGACCAAATCAGTGAAATTCCTATAATATTCGTCAGACTCAGCAGTGATAGTCTCTCCTTTTTTAACCCAATCTCCATTTGTATATTCAAATGCAAATGCTGCCCCTTGATTTGCATTGTATGTATAATCGCCTATCGCAATTGTATTACCATCTTTTGATAATCTTACAGATGACGCGAACGCGCCTATATCAGAACTATCAGGCTGGGCTGATCCATTAATAGAACTTCCCTTTAATGTCCAGGTTCCACCTGTATATTCATATATATATGCGATGTCTAGTTGCGTTGTTCCTACAGCTATAGTATTACCGTCGGCCGACATAGATACTGAGTAACCTAGCCGATCATTTATATTCACACCATTAATCGTACTACCTACTTGTGACCACGATGTTCCACTCCCAGAATAGTCGTATACACGTGCGGTACCAGCCTGACTACTGTTATTTGCGGTTTCCTGATAAGACGTGATTATTATTCTATTTCCATCTTCACTAAGTTCAATCCCCGTAGAATTACTAGGCATTGTTAGAGAACCTATGGTGATTAATGTTTGATTAACCTCATTCATTCTGAATATCGTAACAACGTTATAATAACCAAAAGCATATGTGCTTCCATCTCTACTCATAGTCGACCCATGTTCAACTCTATAAATAGTACTACTTGTATTGCCTACTATTGCACTCCATGTATTTGTACTGCTATTATAATCATATATGTTAAAATTGGAACGCTGTTTGTTTTGAAGTAGTCTGGTTCCAGCATTATTCAGACGCACAGCATGACTCTTATCAGCTGAAATATTTGCTTCTACCCAAGTATCAGTAACATTATTATAATGGAATACCGAGGTAGACGCATTTGTAGGTGCCAGATATGATGCCCCTACCGCCATAACAGTGCCGTCTTCATTCAGACCGACTGTATATCCAAAATGCTCGTTTGTTTGCTGACCCGACACTTCTTGTCCGTATGCACTCCAACTACTAGGACCACTACCACCACCTGTGCTCACTTCGTTTCGTACCTTGAAATTTCCACTTACATCCACAAAATCCTTTATGTAACTTTTTACTATTCTATTCGCACTTGCATCTGCTAACCAAGACATTCTATCTACTAGGTATATATATTAGATTATATATTGAAATTACTAAAATATCTAAGTCCCTTTCCTAACAAAACGCTTTACGTTATTCTTTACCGAACTTATCATATTACGCGTCTATACGTTTATACACGTGTATTTATCCCATTCTTTTATTATGTTTTGTATTTGTCTGTTCTATCTATTTATTTTCTAAGGCGGTGACTCTGTCTTGATATTGCTTGATTAATTCGGCTTGTTCGTCGATGGATGCTTGTCGTTCTTGTATACATGCGTCTTGCTCTTGATTGGATTTTATCAAATAAGCTAGTAATCCAATATAATCCACCATTGCGGATTTGTTTCCCCATCCCAACGCAGTATAGTCCGGATCATTCTGGATGTCGTTACCGCTTAAATCGTAGTCTTGAGGCGTCAACTTGTTTCCATTCTTATCTTCTATGTGAATCAGATGACGCAGTTCAGGCGCATTGTAATAGATTTCTTGGGCAATTAAACCACTCTCGGTCTTTGTTCCGGTTCCACCATTTTGGACCAAGTCGTTCAACTTCGTATAAATTTGCGGAGACAACTTCTTGATGGTTTCCGTCGCATTTGTGATGTATTGTTCGTTTGTCTTTCTACGATCATCCGATGAATGCTGCAACGCATTCGCACTGTACAAGTCTCCGTTTTCGCGAATGGAGAATGCTTCCGTTTGACCGGCTGTTTCCACATAGACGACTGCGTTGCTCGAACTGGTTCCCGCACTTTCTACGATGAATGCTCCTTGGTTGCTACTCGCGATGCTCGCTCCGCTTTGTCCTTGGTTTATCCACGTAGTTCCACTTATGTCTACGGTTCCGTCTTCTATCTTCATGGTATTGGTGTTGAAATACACTATTCCACCGCTTACGTCCATGGTATCTTTGCTTACTTGGGATGTTACTAGTCCACCAGTCTTATTATAAATACGGGCATGACCCGCATCAGCACCGCCGCCGTCATTGTACGGACCCCCAATTACAACTCTGGTTCCATCATTACTTAATGATACCGAAAATCCTGACTGATCATCTGCGGCTTCGCCATCTATATCAGCTCCTACTTGATTCCAACTGCTTCCATCGTATTCATAAATACGCACGTGACCAGCATTGTTACCAACAGCATCATTGCCTACGGCCCCAATGGCGACGATGGTTCCATCGCTACTTAATGATACCGAATATCCTGCCTGGTCATCCGATGCCTCGGCATCTATATCCGCTCCTAATTGAACCCAACTGTTTCCACTGCGCTCAAATATTCGCGCACGACCATTATTGCCTCTAGACCCATCTGCTAGTATAGTTCCATCGCCGTTTAATGATACCGAAGCTCCTGTCCTGTCTCCTGCCGTGGCGCCATTTATATCAGATCCGATTTGACTCCAACTGCTTCCGTTATATTCAAATACACGAATGTGACCTGCATCAGATCCACCTCCATCATTTCCCTCAACTCCTATAGCAACTGTCATTCCATCACCACTTAATGATGCCACTCCTGAATATGTAAGACGTTGCTCGCCACCTATATCAGAACCCAGTTTATTCCAACTACTTCCGTTATATTCATAAACCCGGACAGCGCCCGTATCCTCGCCATTAGTATCAGCTCGGCCGCATTGAAACGCTACTACAGTTCCGTCGCTACTTAATGATACCGATTCTCCCGCGTCGTTTTGCCCCGATTCGCCATATATAACACCTCCCAATAGACCCCACGTTGAATTTGAATATTCATACACTCGCACCTGACCTGCGTCATTTGCGGTTGAGCCATTTTGAAGCAAGTCAGCACCGGGAAGCCCAATTGCGACTCTGGTTCCATCGCCATTTAATGATACCGACCATCCTGCCTCGTTACCCCCGAGGTCGCCATATATATCATCTCCTACTTGACTCCAACTGCTTCCACTGTATTCAAAGATTCGCACCTGACCTATCCAATTTTGGAGAACCTCAGTATCGCCGTCATTGCGGTAAGCCCCAACTGCGACCGTGGTTCCATCGCCACTTATTGATACCGAACGTCCGGACCAGTCATATTCGGCGTCGCCATCTATATCTGCTCCCAATTGACTCCAAGCGATCGGTCCGGTGTCCACCGTTTCCGACACAGCGCGTCGCACCTTGAAATTTCCACTTACATCCACAAAATCTTGTATGTAACTTTTTACTATTTTATTCGCACTTGCATCTGCTAACCAAGACATGTTATTTTAATAGTATATATTATATCGAAATAATTAATTTATTTACATTATTTAAATTAGTTAAATTAGTTAAATTAGTTAAATATTCCTCTATATGATTGCTATGTTGACCCATTTAAAATCCCTTCCTTCATGGATATATAAACAATTCATTCGTGTTCCTACATATACATTTGGACCGACACAACTTACTATGTATCGCCTTTCACTACATAAATCAAAATGTGCTTGTAAACAATGCGGTTGTAATGAAACATACGTTCAATATCTACATCAAAAAGAACAACTAGAAATTCTTATAGACAAATATCAACCCACTGATGAAAATCAACCCACAAAATAGTATAAACAGTTTTATGTAGATTATATAAATCAATTCTACACATGAATCCTACTGACGACAACAACGATCATAGCGACACGCGCTCTTCTGGTGAGGGAAACAATAGCGCAATTTCATATACACATTCGGGCGATACAGACGAAATTTCAGATACTCCGTTTATCATTGAAATATCGTCCGGCGTCATTGGTTCCAAACAAATCCGGCTGGAAAACGTTCAGCCCGAAACCAATCTGATTGACTACACAGACAACCATTTTATGAGTCTTACCCAGCGCGATTTAGATAAGGTGCGGACGAGCATACATACTCACGATGAACAGGTTCCTGAGACTTCTTTGGTTCCTCCTCTCCTTCATCCAGACCATATTGACCAGGCTCATTTTGTAGACAGGGATAGCCCTATTCTGTCTATTCTTGGAAGTCGCTTCGGCAGTCGCACCAACAGTGACGTTGATGAAAACGAATTAGACCATACGTCCCATACCAATGACCACGACTCGTATACGAATGACGCGGTCTACGGAAACGACCAATCTTTGTCTAATTATTCCCTGGAACACAAGTTCAAGAAATTCCGTTTCTCCGATATTGAAAAAGCCGTATACAAGTATTACGAAATGGACATACAACAACCGATGTCCAGCGAAATTGATATTCTGATTACTTTTATCAAGGGTCAAAAGCAGTTGTATATTGAATCCAAAAATATGACCCAAATGCGATTGAATTCTCTGACATTTCCGACCTTGTTCTTGAGTGCGATGCTCACGATTACCTCGCCGTTCTTATCGTGTAATCCATGGAACTTGGAAATTACTTCCGGATTGAACGCCATCGTCACGTTCTTTATTTCGCTAGTCAATTATTTGAAATGGGAAACCTCTATTCAATCCTATTCACAAATGGCGAATCACCTGGAAAATATACAAACCTCCCTTGAATTGACGAATAGCAAACTGATACTGCTGAACAATGAAAAGGAAATTTCACAAATTGTTTTACAGAAATTCAACGAAACCGAATCCAAGTTAAATGAATACGCAATTCACAGCACCGTCTTGATTCCCGAAGAAGTCAAAGCCATCTTCCCCATTATTAGCTACGTCAATATTTTCTCATTCATCAAAAAGAATAAAATATACAAAACGAAACTGATTGAAAGACTGCGCAATGTCAAAAATGAAATCCATTATATTCTTTACAAGTGGGAAAAGCAAGACCTTGTTCTGGGCGCATCTTTACAGCAAACCACCCACAGTATTATGAAACGGCAACAAGAAAACCAGCGCCTCACCTATTTGTATGGAATCAAAAACAACGTCAAGGACGAATTGTTGGAGTTTCAAAATACGTATTCCATCATGGACGATTTGTTTTCCCGAGAAATCAAAAGTGTAGAGGTCGGAAAAAGACGGTTCTGTTATTTTTTACCGGCATCGCTCAGAAAAAAACCTTCGCTAACGCAAGAATATTTACATAGTCTTGAACCCAGGTTAGCTAAGTATTTTTCGTTTTTGATTGATGAAGTATAACCCCCACCCAGTTATGCTACTTGCGGACGGGTATTACATATTTTCCAATACCACGGCATGTTGTATACATACTTGAGTGACCCCGTTTCTTCTATCTTCTTCTTGATATTCTCCACATGAGAATTTTCGTAGTTCCACTTGTATTTTATGATAATTCGCTTGTGTTCATCATCGTTTTTAAGAGGTCGCTCCGCGATGTATTCTATTTTTCCCAGACCCAATTTCTCTATTTTGGATTGTATATACTCTTTCGTCATGGTAGTATTTACGCGGGGAATACAAATTGATTGTAAGACATCTTTCTTTTGTGTCATCGTTCTATTCGTTGTTTCTTTCTATTTTTAGAAATTGTCTCTTTTCAATTTTATCCATTCATCATATACAAAATAATTATATCATGAATATTAACAATTCTTTGTCGTCATTTACCCACTTATATGATAGGTTCGGTGTGCTATTGGTTTACTTCTTTATATTTAGATACACTTTTTCGGCACCCCCACGATGACTACGTCATCTTCTACTACTGACACTGGCTTTTCTTTTTATTTTTATTTTTGTATCAGTTGTTTATCCTTGAAACGGTACATATACGCGTATGTGATATTTTCAAAGGATTCGGAAAATCCACAGTGTGGATTGCTGTCTCGTGCAAATTATATTGAATTTTCTCATTCATAACATTCTTTTCAAATAATTTATTGTTTACTTGTGCTGTATCGAGACATATTATGTCTATTTTTTTATTTATATACTTTTTTATTTTGTTGTTTTAACTGCCCTTACTTTACCGATTGAAAAGCAGACATAAATTAAATCATGTATTAATATATAATGACTACTAAAAACTGGAGAATAAAACATAAGCGATCTGGATGCAAAAGCACATTGTTTATGTGCACACCGCTAGAAACATATATTGCGGATGAGTTGGTTATATCAGTCTATGATGTTGTCGGAAGTTATACATGGAGAACTCCCCCTTATGTAAAAAGCGTTGAATACTTGATCGTTGGTGGCGGCGGTGGCGGCGGAGGAGCTTATGATACAGGCTCGGCAGGTGGCGGTGGAGCGGGAGTAGTTTTAGGCGGTTCATTTGATGTCATGCCTAAAACCAACTACACTATCACTGTAGGCGACGGGGGTAACGGCGGAATCGGGTCCACCCTTGTAGAGCCATACGAGTCTAGTGGAGTCACCGGAGAAAGTTCCTCCTTCGGCTCTATCACTGCTTTTGGCGGAGGAGGCGGTTATCTGAGTCGTGTTGATAGTGAATTTCAAGGACTGGGAGGTTCTGCTGTAAATGGCCTTGTCGCACCTACTGGCGGTTACGGTGCTGGAAACAATCTGAACGGGGACAATGGTGGCGGAGGTGGCGGTAATACCACTGCTGGTGGCAGTGCCGACCTCACGCCTCTAGTCTCCAAAATAGGCGGCGCTGGTTTAGTTAACTCCATATCGGGAACCGAATCTACATATGGCCTGGGCGGCGAGGGTGGAACCGTTTTTGATAGCGCAAATGGCGACGACGGAGCACCCAATACCGGTAATGGCGGCGGCGGAGCAACCGCTGTCAGTGCAGACGCCATGACTGGTGGAAAAGGTGGCTCAGGTATCGTTATCCTCAAATATTATATCTAAGGAGACTACCTCTCTTCGGTTCTCGTTCTTGGTTTGAATTTATAATTCTTTTTAGGGCAATATACAAAACACAATGGACGGTTCCCAGTCATCTGATATTCTTGATGATACATGGATGCGAGAACAAGACATGTTACATAATATCCAAACCAATTATTGCCGTGAACCGATGGACTCCATTCAACTACAATTTGTCTTCTTGGATACCACTAAACACATTACACATGTTACCTCACTCCGAGAACCTTTACCGACAAACGATGCTTCCAATCAAACGGTTCTCACTGAAGAGCGAATATTGGGGTTGCTGTCGGATATCAAAAAACAACATGCTTCTAAGAAATTCACCTTACATCACATTTCTTCTTTTTTAGTAGATTTAGAGCCCGAACATATCCAACTCTTTTCAAATACTACGTGCGGAGTGGATTCCCCTTTCCTACAACATTACTCCACGGTCAGGTCTATTTCTATTCCGTTTTCTATCTTTATTTTTCATAACGTAAACACTCTTTATTTTTTCTTACACGAAGTTCCATGTTCTCATCAACATACTTTGAAATCTATTTTAAAGAAGAAACACTCTTCTGCTTCATCTAGTAAACATGCCAAAACGAAACGTGTTCGTATTCACACAACCGAGGGCGAGCCCCCACAAGAAGAACTCGTGCTTCGCTCTTTTTCTGGTTCCCGAAAAACGCGCAAACACCTACCCTAATTTGTTTACAACATAATAAAAAGAATATAAATGCTTTTTCTTCTTTTTATTAGCGATTTGTTACGTCCCTCTCATTCTCCTATGAGTCATACCACACAATCACTTTCCGACGACGAGTTCCCATGTTTACAAGAAGATGTGCATTGCGCGCATAATCATTATTCGCAATATTTTCGCGATGAACTTGTCTTCTTTTATTTTCATCTTACACGAAACCAAGATTCACGTCATTACGATACTTTGTATCAGCGTCTACAAAATGTATTGTCTCTGTTTCGCCATTTACAACAACAGGGGGTTGATTCATGTTATCATGACACATTTACACAATTTTATAAACTCATCGCACATACGCGAGACTATTTCTTGGGCAAAGGGGAGCACCAAGCATCGTATTTTTTATTATGGGGGTGGTATGATCTTTATCCGGACCTTGTGCAACACGCAATCACACATTTTGTTCGCGATATTGACGAAAATACCGCAGGATATGGTTCATGGAGAGACATTAAATATTTGTGCGAATTTCTTAAAATACACAGTCCTCAGGGAGAAACACATCCCCTTGTTGATTTTTCTATTTCGTTGATGAACGACCAGCTTATACAAGATGTTCACACATGGAAATATTCCACGAACGCATACAACCCCGACGCACTTAGTCACGCAGCGAAATGGGTGCCACGAGAAAACAAACGATTTGATTGGCTCTTTCGCAGAATGGCCGTCCATTGGACACAAACGCATTCTCCCTATGTTTTGAAAACCGCAAAGATACACACGGATTCATATAACAAAGCACTGTTGAAATGCTATCGTACCTATCGCAAACAGGCGGCAAGCTTGAATAAAGCCATACAAACCATAGAGATAAAACAATGTTCTCGCGCTTTTCAAGACATTGTTCCTACAAGTATCCCCAAGTTTTCGTTGGCCAGACAGCGTTCTTTTTTCCTGTTGTCCGACAAACCGGAACCCGACCCAAGTAAACAGCGCGCCTATTCTACCGTTCGGTCGCACTACTATGATACACATGACCGGTATGTTCCTCCTCCATCCGACGACGATATGAACACATTTGATCATTCCGATACACCCGCGAACTTGAACGCATTCTACGCATGCTATTCGCCGGGATACTTTGTCAAGGAAGCCTATGCGTTGCTGACTTCGTCTGTCTCTGATACACAGTCGTTACAACACCACCAACAGTATCTGAACCAGTTATGGGAGAAACACACGTCTATTGTCCCCACGTTTCATCTTTCTGGATTTTTACCCATGGTGGACATTTCCGCCAAAATGCGATTACATAATCAAGACCCCTTGTATCACGCAGTAGGAATGGCCATCGCAGTCGCGTTTCATCAAACCGGAGAATATTCTAAACGGCTGTTGCTCGTGGACGCCGTTCCTACTTGGGTTTCCTTGGCCGGCTGTGATAACTTTTTATCTTGCGTGGAAACCGTGTTTCATACTATCGGTCGCTCACCTAGCACAACCAGCAACTTGCTTCACGCATTTTCATTCTTTTCGTCCCCCTCTTTCCAAACGTGTTATCAACATTATGAACCGTCCGCGTATATGAAATGCTTGGTGTTCAGCTCTAACCCCGAGATTCCTTGTATGAAACAACTTCATTCACTCTTTTCTTCGCAACAGTTAGTATTACCGTCGTTCCTCTTTTGGAACGTATATAGCGACTTCTCTAACGATATTTCAGACTTGCTACACGACAAGGGAACGCTGTTTCTCTCCGGTTCGTCGTTCTATTTGTTACGCGCCCTTCAATATATTTGTCAAGACAGTACTTCACAAACACTCATTTCTTCTATACTTAACCAATCGCGTCTACAACCCATGGAATTACAATGCGTGGCGCGTCTCTAGCAAACTCTCTTTTTTATGCGTTAACATATTGTGTCTTCTATCTTTTAACATCTTTTCTTTTGCGGATTCAATGAGTTCGTATTTCTCTTGTTTGCTCATTTTCATCACTTGTAGCAACTCTTCTTTTGCTTGTTGTGCATCAAAACGACTGTCCGGAGTCGCCTTGATTATCTTCTTTAATAATGCTACATAGTGCTGGTTAAATTCGTTTTCCCTTACTTTGAATGCTCCGCGTGTGTATTTTAACATCATCAGCGCAATGGAGTAATTGTCCCATGACCACCGCGCATTCCATAACTCATTGTATAACGAATCCCATTCTTTCCCCACAAAGGAAGACAAATATTCGTTCCAAGACGTTTTCATTACGGTCCTTTCTGTATTGGTTAGCATCTCCATCGATGAGTTGGTATCCATATAGTCTGTTACTATTTCTTGGATATGCTCTTCTTTGATGGATTCTTGTAACGGACTTTCGCTCTTCAGTTTGTGCCACATATAATTGATGATGTGGATGTCCATGCACCAAGGACTATAGTCGGCCCCGTATACATAAAAAGGATTCGCATTGTCCAGTGTGTCCGGCTTCGTTTCGGCAGCAAAAGATATTCCGAAATCTATTATCACGGGAGTCTTTTTTACGTCATGTATCATCACATTGTTTGATTTTAAATCATAATGGACTATGTTTGCCGTCTGTAAATGACACAGCGCGGTCAACAAATGGAAATGCATATGAAACAGCGACATCACATATTGCTGGGGTTTGTCTATTCGGGACAGAAAATAGTCTATGATGTCTTCTTTTCCTACATATTTTATTGTGCTCGCAATGTATTCTTCCTGTGGCGTCTCGCCCATTGCCTGTTTTTCTATGAAATCGCATTTTTTTACTTCGTTGTCTTCTATTTTTGATAAATCTATCGGACAAGTCTTCACAATACCTGCAAAATATTCGTTGGCATTTGACGTTGATTTCAGTTGATTCCCGATTTCTTCTTCTTTTTGCGACGTTATGTCCCGGGCTTGGACCTTGGTGATATATTCGTCCTCTTTCAACGTGTTTCCATCACATAAAAACGCCGGACGAAACACGCATCCATATGTTCCTTGGTTTATTAGTTTGGGAAAGTTCGCAGAGGATTTGTTTGGGGTCTCTATCGTGATTGTTTGTTTCGTTCCTTCCATTTATTTATATATTGTTCATATTTTTATTTTTGTTTTGTTTGTTTTGTTTGTTTTGTTTTGTTTTGTTTTGTTGATTGTAAACACATAGGATTATCTTATTTGTTTACAATTAGGGGATTTTTCGCTCTCAAGAGGGGTTGAACCTCTGACCTTTCGATTAACAGTCGAATGCTCTAACCAACTGAGCTATGAAAGCATTTCAGGAACTCTCTTCCTATTTATATATAGTGCGTGTTCTTTATATTTGTTTTTTGCCTATTGTTTTCATTCGTTTCTCCATGTTATGTATATGCAACCGAGTGTGTTTGACCTATCAAATCAATCCGTTTCTTTTTATTTAGATAACGTATTGGATTCGTTTTCACAAACCTATCATAAAATTATCGTGGTCTCCGCTGTCCCCCCTGGACCCCTTGCTGATATGGTCACTCCCATGCGTTTCCCTCCTTTGTCCGAATTCCAAACACGCAGTCCCTTCTCTTCGGCTTGTTCCTATGTCTTGTTGCGGTATTCCAAACAAGATATCGGCCATCACGTCTCTCTGCAACACCCACACCATTTTATGACCCAACAAGATATTCCCTCTCTCCTTGCTTATTTGTCCTCCCATGGGTATACCATTCAAACCGAACTTACCAAACTCATTAGCCAACACGCTCTACACAGCCACGACACATCTTCCCGGAAATTCATTTGCTTCGCCACGTATGCTTCGTCATGATTCGCAAGATATTTTCTTATGTATCTATTATAATAACACCCTTGCCAGGATTTGTATTTGAATGGTAGGCAAATCATTATTTAACAATTCAACCGACCTGGGTATTGCTCGGTCCTTATTGAACCCTATTTCACTTGGACAAACTGGTTCATCGGCCTCCTCCGGTGATGTGGATTTAATTAGCAGCACCTATTATGATATTCTTAAACTCATTGAATCTCTCTATGGTGCCAATATGGCGTCCAAGGATTACGAGGCCATCCCCAATAATAATGACCAATATCTACAGTTATATGAAGGATTACAAGAAATACAGGCACAAACCACCAACAATGACCTTACTTTGCTCCTACAAATCGCAGAACAAACATTGGTGGGCGCCGTAAATTCGTATACTGTTTATGGAGAAAACGTCCTCTTGCGTGTTGATAAAAATATATTGGAAGCCCGCGTCAGTGAACTATTGAACAAGGTCAATGTAGAAAATGTCGCGGATGTAGATAACGTGAACTCCTTCGGATTGGCTCGCGCTTTCCGCTTGGCCCCAGTATATAATTATTACATTCTGATCTATGGCATGCCTGCTTCTGGCGCCGGATTTGACCCAGTCAAACTCACTTTCTTAGTGGAGATCCTCAACGAAAAGGGCATTGACCCGTATACGTAATTGCTGAATGAACCCTTTATTTTTACTATGAATATACATAATAAAAGTTCTCCTTTTCCCGCCGCTCTATAGAAAATTGAATTATTTATGCGGTTTGCTCTCTTATCCACACCATATCTAATAATAACAACAACAACTACAACATGTCCACCTCGCAATCTCAAACAAAACGTCCGGCGCAATTGACCATTGACACCAAGCTCGGTCGGTCAAAAACTGCCCCCAAATCATCCAAAGGTCGCACGCCTTATTGTGGTGTCTGCTTTAAGGCAAAGCAATCCGCGACTATCTATACCAGCCATTGGACGCGCATGAATTCTAATCCCCGTAGTCCCATCACTTGCCCGCTCATTCTACAGACTGTTTGTAAATATTGTAAAAACAAGGGCCATTCTGCCAAATATTGTCCTGTCGCCGCCAAGAAAGAACAACGTCGCAATCGTTCGCGCGCTTCCTCTGTGAGTTCATTGGCGCCTTCTTTGTCGGACATTTCTGAACGCGAAGAGAGAGAGAGCTCGTCATCGGTGGTTGTCGCCTCTTCACCGAACACGTCTGGTCATCGCTCATGGTTACAAGTCGCGATGAACCAGTCTGAACCTGAACCAGTAGAGGCAGTTCCTGAACCCGTAGAGACCGTTCCTGAACCAGTAAAAGCCGCTCCTGAACCCGTAGAGGCAGTTCCTGAACCAACTATCCTCTCTCTTGGACCTCCAGTGATTGACGATATCGCAGATGTCTTCCCGTCACCTCCAAAATTACAGAGGTCCAGACCAAGGCGCACTTGGGATTGGAATGACGATACCGATTCCGATGATGAATAAAAACAAAAAAACAAAAACAAAACAAAAAAACAAAAACAAAAACAAAAAAATGTTCCTATATAACGGTTCATTTTTTATCTCCTGCGATATATCTTCTGTAAAATTGAATTCGTTTGATAGACTCCTCTTCTATGCATCAAAACACACTCTTCAAATCATTATGGGCGAACTCCTTGTAGGCGGAATCTTCTTTGCGTGCATTGCGTTTATGGTATTGGGAAAAGCAGCTGCTGGTTCCAATAGAGTCAGTCCTTATTCCGGATAATCGTTGTCTTATATCTATAGCTGTGCATAAAAAAAAAACAATCCTTTTACGATAAGGATTGTTTTTTTCTTTTTCTTTTTCTTTTTCTTTTATTTTTTATCAAACAAATTGATGGGCAGATCGTTCCGCACAAATATACACCTTCCGTTCTCGTCCCATTTCACCTGGACCGTCTTGATTTCCACTCCATTCTTCCATGCGGTTTGAACAGCATGTCTATACAAAGGGTCTATGTTGGACGGCTGGAAACTAGTCGCATCCGACCGCTGGACCATATAACACATTATACAACGCTTGTCCGTCGTTTCAGCCAACTCTTGGAGCTCTTGAATGTGTTTTAGCGCACGCGGACTCACTAGCGCAGTGTTCGTTTTTTTATATCCGTCCGGAAAATAGGCTATCTTTTTGTTGAACTGCTTTTGGTCGTCTGGTAACTCTTTCAACAGTTTCTTTTTCTCTTTTTTGGGAGCGTCTACGTAGTCTGCTAGAGGCACCGTTTTTATTTCCATCACAAACTCTCGTCCATTTTCGTCTATGCCTGCGAAATCAAATCGGGAATTCAAGAACGACACCTCTCGTTTGTAACTATGAACATTGTTCAGACCATCTATACAGTTCTGTTTCAGACATTCTTCCGCGATGACTTCCGACAGTTTCGGATTCACCCCCACGATTTCCATGTGTTCGCCTTCTTCGTGAATAGACAATTCTACACGATGACTGCTCTTCGCGGTCGCTGACTCGACCTTTGATAATATCACATGACTGTTCTTTTCCACGAGCCCACAGCACCCGAGAGATGGAGTATGCGCAAGAATTTCTCTCGCGGTCTCCCCGCTTTCCGATAACATCATCACGTCCGCCATATACGGACTCTTACACTGCGCCGATGGACGTTTTACCACCGTCCCTTGGACCGGCTGTGGGATTTGATACAATACTTGGTTCACCTCCATCATTGGTGAACTATGTTGAATTTCTGTCTGCATATTCTTACTTGTTGTTCGTTTCTTTCGCTGGTATTCCTTCTTATGCTCTCATATAATCAATTTTATACAGCAACTTAGATGTTCAAATCCATCGTGTACCGCACCAGAAGCGTGAATATCACGGTGTGGACGAGGATTCCCGTTGTTGTCGGGCATCCAGCAGAATCGCATATCGTTCCTACCAAGTTCCGGAACAGTTTGTTTACCAATTGATATGTCACAGGGTTTATCACGACCAAGAAAATAACCGTCGTAAAGAGCGTGTATTTCCATTTCTCCAGTCTGGTGGGCTCACAATCGCATTCAGGACACACAGTGGGTGTCTTGCTCATTTTTAATATATACATTCCTTACATTTTTATTAAAGTATGTCAGGTTCTCCACATGTCTATTTTACAATTGTATCTTAGCTAACACGTTTCTTCTATTCATTCATAGTTATACAATTCTCTATTATCAAATTCAAAATACAACATACGAGAACCTATCACTAACAAATTATTATGTTACAAAATAAATTAATTAAATAAGTAGGTATATATTATCTATTATCTATTCTCTATTCTCTGATGTGTTCAACCAAAAAATTCGTATTGGTATACAAATCTAGCGCGCAGGTCTTGGAGGACTACATTGACTCGCTGCGTATTTTCAAAGAAATCGTTGAGATTAGCGACTTTTCCAAAAGATACAGAGATTACATGAACTCCGACACAATCATTGTATTCACGCAAATGTGGCTGGATTTGGAGAACTTCTCGCCGGAAATATACAAATCACCCAACTTCATCTTCCTGAATGTGGAGAACCTGACAGAACAAAAACGCATGGACCACGTTATGCAGTTTATTAAAAAGGGGGTCAAGGTCGCCGATTATAGTCTGGCGAATATACACGTCATGAAGACCTATGCCGCGGAAAACAACATTGATGTGGTGGCACCCATCTTCTATTTCCCCTACCAATACAATGACAAGGAAAACGTCGTTTTGGAGAACCGGGGACACGAATACGAGTATGACGTGGGGGTCGTAAACGCGTGTCCTAAAAAAGACGACTCCGTCAATTCAGCTTTGACGTATAAGCGCACCAAGATATGGGAAGATTTACAATTCTCGGGGCTTTCTTGTATCAATATTCTCGGATGGGGCAAAGAAAGGGACGAACTGATCAAGAAATGTAAAGTCATTGTCAATGTTCACCACTTTGAATGTTACAAGATTTTTCAACACATCCGCTGTGACCGCCTTGTGTTTGCTAACAAGATTGTTGTTTCGGAGAAATCATTGTTGGTTGACCAATTGGATATCAAAAACCATGTCATATGGGCGGACTACAATCAGTTACTACAAGTCACGATGAATGCAGTGGAGAACTTTGACCAATATGCCAAAACAATATCTAATTTTGAAACCACGCAAATCGTCGTCAACCGCGCAAGACACCTGGAACAAACCGTATGTGACATTGAGAAAATCACCTCCTAACGTTGATTATACATCATTGCATATGCGTATAGATGTGCGTGTGGATTCATAGGAATCTTCCAGTGTGCTGTTCCTACCTAGTTCCACACATTGGAGCGTCTTTTGATTACAATGATAACATCGGTTCAACTCCGGTATGAATTTGTATAAACATTGATAATGATAGCGGTCTTTGCAATATGTGCAAACCAAATATTTTCTCGCTAAGAACTCGTTACATAAGGAACAATGAAGTTCACTTGTTTCCGATAAACTGAAACAATTTCCCATAATATAGTGTTCTCTATAATATGTCTACATTTTTATTCTTATAATGTTTACGATATGAATATAGAAAAATGATGATACACTTATCTAGTAGAATAGTAGCATATTGACTATGGGAAAGATGACGAAGACAGAGAAACTGCGTAGAGAGGCTCCTTTTCGCGAGCTGGAGCGTCTTGAGAAAGACAAGAATACAAACGACGCTTCTTTGATGAAGCTTTATGCCCAACACGCTAATTTGGCTATTCGTCAGAACGACATCGGTCGCGCTCTGCGATACTACGAGACCTTGGCCGGATACTACCGTGCTTATGATTTCACTTCTCGTTTGCTTCATGCACAGGGCATGATGGTTGCTCTGGAGAAGAAACAAAAGAGCATCCTTCGCGGACGTGTCAAGAAGAATAAAGAGGAGTAATCGTAAACGTAATCGTAATCGTAAACGTAAACGTAAACAAAGAATAAAAAATACTTGTAGATTTGTTCATACAAGTATTTTTCATTGGTTAGGCCATAGATTGTTGCTGTTTTTTTGCCTTTGACGCAGCTACGGAAAGATGTTTGATTATATAGCCCTTCGGGGATATCAACAGGGGTTGTGTTGTGACTTGGACGTGAATGGCCTTGTGTTTGATTACACACAATTTATGTAAGTTGTTGAGTTCGTTCATTGGTTGGTGATTCTTGTTCTGTTTTCGCTGTATAGATATGATTCCACGACATTTCTTTCAATTTTACAGGTCCCAGGCTTCACTGCGGTTCTTTTGTTTGTCTTCTATATATGGAACATCTTGATATAAATAGGATTGAGAACTATGTGCGAAATTATACTACGACGGAACTCAAAGAATGGTTCGCACTGTCGTCTTACCGAATGAATCCAATCAACATCGGGGTGTCTTCTTCCTTTACGGCGATTGTGATATGCGTCGTCTCTATTCTGCTCTTTTGTGTCTATTGTTTTGTGGTGTATTCATTTAGATAGGTGTAGCGGATCTGGACCTGGATTTCCTGGAACTGTTTTTCGGGGATTTGGATTTCCTTTTCTTGGAGGATGTGGACCTGCTTTTCTTGGGGGATGTGCTTTTCTTGGGTTCGGGAAGTTCGGCAGAATACAATGTGCCTATCCTTATCGGTTCTTCTTCCGCACAATGTTTCGCACTCACTACGTTGTCCATATCGTATGCCCCAAACGAGGTGATTGGACGCATCTTCTTGGGGTCATCGCTCTTGTCAACAACAAAGATTTGGGATGGATGGTTTCCCCCGTTAATGGGCGACAGGTCATCGATGCCTAGAAAAGGTGGAAGGAGTTCGGGCGATGGAGGCGTTCCCAAGGGAGAGGCGCTTAGAACCAAATCTGGGGATTGTGGTGGGGGTGGGAGGGCTTCCTCTTGTTGTGATGAGGAACCTACCAATGTTTTTAATTGGGCGATGTTGATCATGATACCCAAGAGGCCGATGATGTCCATGTTCAAATAATACTGGAGGTTGCCTTGGTCGTCTTTCACAATGTTGCTATCGGGTTGGTGGAAGGCGGGTTTGGTTTCTATGCATTCCAACATGATCTTGGTCCGGTTCGTGGTGAATTCGTGCTGGAGTTGTTTCCTGTTGGTTCCAATCATTTGTTGTTCATAGACAAACAGGATGTTCTCCGGGTCTTCTTTGAGAAAGTCTCTCACGTTCTTCTCTTCCATATCAATCACGTCATAGAAAGATGGATTGGGGTCTTGTAATGCCTTGGGAACCGTCTTTGTTGCTGGCAGGTCTTCTATGGAAACGGGTTGGATTTGCTGAACAATGACCTGGGTGTCCTTCTTTTGATCTTCTTCTTGCTCTTCTTCTTGCTCTTCTTCTTGCTCATGATTTCGTAAGATTTCCATTGCTCCTTCATGCCCACGCTCTGCGAAATATTCCACTACGTCCATTTCAGCACCCGCATATGCCATTGCATCCTCATATGCGGCGTCAACCACATCCATCCCCTCACTGTTCTCTA
>Ga0257127_1001174_pt1 | contig 19411 bp, 18 predicted proteins | sample SI060_135mmetaG_FD_190152 | JGI IMG/M metagenome (GOLD analysis project Ga0257127, IMG submission 190152) | Marine microbial communities from Saanich Inlet, British Columbia, Canada - SI060_135m | ecosystem: Environmental > Aquatic > Marine > Inlet | place: Canada: British Columbia | collected... | reverse complement strand
CTTTATCATCCTGGGAACAGCTCTGTTTTTCCTTGAGTTATTTGGAATATCACTCCTGGCATACAAATGGTGGGATCAAGCGCTAGATAACTCATGGAGAATAGTGACATATATCATTTCACTGTTATTAACCATTCTCTTTATAACGTCCATTATGATTGGTATTATAAAAGGAATCAGTCTGACATTTGGCCATAAAGGCGGATGACAGACATAATCCATTACTCCTGCCTCACCCCCCAATTTGGCCCCGTCTTTGTTGCAAAAACTGCCAAGGGTATCTGCTTTATTAATCTTTCAAAGATTTCCGAAGCCGGATTTCAATCACTTCTAAGAAACAGATTTCGAAAAAACCCTATCAGAGATGACGACAAACTAAAGAACGTATTAAATGAGATGCTTGATTACTTCAACGGCAATCAAGTAAATTTCAAGGCGTCATTAGATCTTGGTATTGGAACAGTATTCCAAAGGAAGGTATGGGAGAAGATAGGTGAGATACCTTACGGAGAGCTCAGAACTTATAAATGGATTGCCAGAGAAATTGGTAATATAAAGGCCGTCAGGGCAGTAGGAAATGCGGTCGGGAAAAACCCGGTACCTCCAATAATTCCGTGTCACCGTGTAATACGTACGGATGGAAAACTTGGAGGATTTTCGTCAGGAATTTCTCTGAAGAAGTGGCTCTTAAAATCAGAGAAAGTATCCATACCAGACCAGTGAATGACACTGTAGCCGTCCGTTCAGAATGTTTTTGTCACGAAAGGCACGACACCGAAACAATCAGGAGTTGATAAGACAAGGTATGATCAAATGGCGGAGAGGCCGGGATTCGAACCCGGGGTACCACATTAAGAAGTACAATGGGTTAGCAACCCACCGCTTTAAGCCGCTCAGCCACCTCTCCAACGATGAAAAAACATCTCTTTTGATTCCGTATAACTTGTGAGTTAAAAATACGCCTTTTGTTTTGGCGGAGGGAGTAGGATTCGAACCCACGGTCCCGTTGCCAGGACTGCAGTTTTCAAGACTGCCGCCTTCGTCCACTCGGCCATCCCTCCTGAAAAACCGCTTTTATCAATCCCAACCTCTCAAATCAGAAAAGATCTGAGAAGGTCTGGTTTAAAAACATCTATATCCTAAGTTACTCTAAGTTGTCCCACTTGCAGACTTCTTCGAGAACTGACTTTGCTACATATATTGGAGTGTTGCCCTGCATAGCCAATGCAATTGCATCACTTGGTCTTGAATCTATCTCTAAAGCACTACCATTTTGCTTAATGACTATTTTTGCATAAAAAGTGTTATTCTTCAAGTCACTGATCTCAATCCTTTCAACGCCCCCACTTAACTGCGTTATCACACTTGAGAGTAAATCATGTGTAAGAGGTCTTGGCGTTGGTATCTCTTTTACCGCTCTGTCAATGGCCCATGCTTCATGCAAACCTATAACTATCGGAAAGCTTCTTTGTCCGCCTTTTTCTTTAAGGACAATTATCTGATGGTCACTTGTCTCAGATATCATTATCCTTGATAATTCCATGTGAACCATCACAGTATTTCCTCAAAAAATATTGATAACACCTCAAAAATTTTATCACACACGGTGTCATTGTCAACATTAATTTAAAATACGAAAAGGCGAATCATATTAATTCTCGTGTGAGAATTGCTCCCTGTTCACTCTCTTTAAACATTTTTTACTTAGTGTTGATTTTACCACGACTCATACAAAATTTATTGACACTAAATTCTGAGACTGCTATACTTCCCATCGTTTCTCCTGCCCCCCTTTTGATCATTTTTAATAGTACCCTGAGTGAATGTTAATAAAATCAATAGTACTTGGACTGATACAGGGCTTAACTGAATTTTTGCCGATCAGCAGCTCTGGCCATCTCGTAATATTCAAAGGTTTCTTAGATATGGAAACCCAGGGTGTTATTTGGGAAATAGCATTACACTTCAGTACACTCTTGGCAATATTTGCAGTTTTCTACAAAGACATTTTTATGATGTTAAAAAGTGCTTGCCAGTCCTGCAAAAAACTTTTCTCTGGTGAAAGCCTTATTAACATCTTTAAAAATGATCCTCATACACGTCTCTTTCTTCTAATAATAATCGGCACAATACCTACAGTCATAATCGCATTTTCCTTTAGAAATGCATTAGAAACTCTTTTCAGCAGACCTGGAATAGCTGGATATATGCTAATCGTAACCGGTACGGTACTATGGTTTACCAAATTTGATTTTTTAAAGACCAAAAACAATAAAAAGAGTTTAGGGATTTTTGACGCCTTGATAATTGGTGCTGTTCAGGGACTTGCAATAACCCCCGGCATATCAAGGTCAGGCACAACAATCGCAACGGCAACATTCAGGGGTGTTGACAGAGAGACGGCTGCAAGATTCTCATTCCTACTGGTAATACCTGCGATTCTGGGAGCTATGGCAATGATGGCAAAAGACACCATTACTCTCCAAAGCGGAGAGATCTCTTTTCTCATAATTGGAAGTGTTGTTGCCGCGATTTCCGGTTACATCTCCCTACGCATCTTGATAAGAATAGTCAATAACGGCAAACTGCATCTTTTCTCTTATTACCTTTGGCCAGTTGGGTTGCTCGTAATCTTTTACTTCACATGAATGATTATCTGACACGTTCGAGAAATCTACCGAAAAGCTTTCTCTTTATCTTGCCTCTTTTAGTCTTTTATGAAATTGGTATTCTACTCTATGGTGCTGAAACAAAAAACAGTGCTGACGTTATTGTAAAAAAACCCTTTGAGCTCTTTGGTGACAGCGCAACCCTGGTATTCAATTCATTAATCATCATCATCTCCTTCTGTTCAATATTTTATATAGAGAGAAAGAACCGTTTAAGCTGTAGAATTTTTATTCCTATGCTTTTTGAAAGTGCGGTTTATGGTTTTTCCCTGGGATACGTAGTACTCTTTTTTGTACATGGATATTTGCCATTTGATATTTCTAACTCATACGTACAAAGTTTTATAAAAGGAATAATTATCTCTTTTGGAGCAGGCATATACGAAGAAATACTCTTTCGCATGCTGCTGTTAAGCATCATTTACTTTATTATAGTTAAAGCGTTAAAAATCAATCCCGCTATTGGCTCTCTTGGCAGTATACTAATATGTGCTTCCATCTTTTCTATCATGCATTACATAGGTCCATCCGGCGATAGTTTCTCAATACACAGCTTCTCGTTCCGCCTGGTTGCCGGGATCATTCTATCTGCAATCTTTATTTTTCGAGGTTTAGGGATTGCTGTTTATACACATGCCATTTATGATATCCTGGTAATTCAAAATGCCTATACATAACACTCCCACACTGCAAGCCCTTGCAAATCAAAGAGTTATGCAATACTTCCCAACTAAATTTCCCCTCTCAACGGTTATAAAAATAAATAAAGCGAGTAATTGAATAGAAATTCATGTAAAAATTTGTAATAATGTCCCGATAAAAGACATAAAGAATTGTAACAGCAGTTTTTACGAGTTGAAAATCTAATTGGGTGTCATCAAAATGGAAAATATAATCGTAGGCATTACTGGAGCCAGTGGTGTGGTTTACGGACAGCGCCTCTTACAAGCGCTGAGCGATAAATCATATACTGTTCACTTAATTGTGTCAGAAGCCGCTATACAAGTTATAGAAAGTGAATTAAATCTCTCCTTAGATATAAATGAGTTCAATATCAGTAAATTTATTGATAGGGAAAGTCACAGCATAACCTATCACCACATATCAGATATTGCAGCATCCATCTCAAGCGGCACATTAAAAACCAAAGCTATGATTATAGCACCGTGCAGTATGAACACACTCTGTTCAATAGCAAATGGTATTGCGTCAAATCTCATTCAACGTGCTGCAAGTGTTACACTAAAGGAGGGAAGGAAATTGGTTGTCATGCCGCGAGAGACTCCATTAACTCCAATACATCTGGAAAACATGTTGAAGTTGTCAAAAGCGCAGACCTGTATCTTACCTGCTATGCCTGGATACTACTACCATCCAAAGACTATAAACGATCAGGTAGATTTCATGGTAGGTAAGGCACTTGACTACATTGGAATTGAGTATCCGCCGTATACCAGAAAGAGCTATGGAGACTGGGGATACATGGATTCTGAATTAATGACTACATAGGAATCAACAAACAGAGAAACATATTAGTATCACGTTAACACATTATTTACCCGGTTATAAAATCGTATTATGGAAGATAATAAGAAAAAAAGCAGAGTAGGTTTTTGGGTTTCAACTTCATTGGCAATATTCTTTTTTCTTTGCTGTATTGTGTTATCCATTTCGTTCATGGGACTCTTCGTAGTAAAGGGCGCACTAACAACACAGGTTGAAGATGAAAGCACCAAGAAACTTTCCGAAACAGTAATAGGAGGAAGCGGTACTGATAAAATACTTCTAATTCCAGTGAAGGGTGTTATTACCGGGCAATCATCAAAGAAACTTTTCCAGGAAACACCAAGCATTGTTGATAGTGTGAAACAGCAACTTAAGCAAGCACGGGACGACAATGCGATAAAAGCTGTGATATTGGAAATCAACAGTCCTGGTGGAGGAATAACAGCAAGCGATATTATCTACAAAAAAGTCCTGGAATTTAAAGAACAAACAAATAAGAAAGTAATCGTCTGCATGCAGGACGTTGCGGCATCCGGCGCCTATTACATTTCAGCCGCTGCAGATAAAATAATTTCTCATCCGACGACAATTACCGGAAGTATTGGAGTAATCATGCCTCTTATCAATATTGCTAATCTTGCTGAGAAATACGGCATCCAGGATAATTCGATAAAATCAGGAGATATGAAGAGTATTGGCTCACCTCTTAAAAAAATGTCTGACGCTGAAAGGAAGGTCTTGTATGACATTGTAGATGAAATGTATACAAGGTTTATAAATATTATTGCCGCTGGTAGAGATATGGAACTGGAAGATGTTAGAAAGTTGTCAGATGGCAGAATATATACAGGAGTGCAGGCATTGGAAAATGGATTGGTCGACCAATTGGGCTATATTGAAGATGCAATCACTCTCGCCAAGGACATAACAGGTTTAAACGAAGCGAAAGTTATAAAATACAAAAGAGCATTTAATCTGGCAGAAATTTTTGAAGGCTCAATGGGCAATCTACTTGGTGATCGAACAATCAAGTTTAGTTTACAGGCTTCAGCTGGTTACGATTTCCCAGGATTTATGTACTTATGGACTGGATACCAACAAAACAATCTCTTCAAATGGCCCGCATTTAATTGAAAACTACAATTCAATTTTCCATATCAAGAAAACACCAAAATGGCCGAAAATTAAGATAACCCTATAGACATAAAATTCAGATATTTGGAAATTAGAGTTAAAAGGCTGAATTATGAAAAGAGCTATCACTATTTTACCGTTTTCACTAATAACCATTATCAAAAATCTATTCCACTTGACCCCGACAGGAATTTGAAATGAAAAACTCTGATCTTCGTACAAAGCAGAAAGAATCTAAACGATCTTCAGGATTAGGACTGATAAAACAGCTGATTGTATTGGCATTGATCCCGGCCCTGATAGTAGGTGGGTTCATGGCAATTCTATTGCTTCGTGAATTTGATGCTAAAAAACAGGCTGAACAGATCAAGAGTATCGCAGATTATATGATAGTTTCCAGTCAGGTTGTTCACCAATTACAGAGAGAACGTGGAGCATCTGCCGGATTCATTGCCAGTAGTGGAAGCAGCATGGAAGAGACAATGAAGAAGCAGAGACTGCTTACAGACAGGTATTATAAAGTCATGGACAAGGACACAAAAACATTGGATATGGCAAAGCTTGGCTATAAATTTGCCAGGCGAGCCAATGCGTCCTCAAGAAAACTCTGGAAACTGCCCTCTATCAGAGAAAAGATCTCTTCAATGTCGATCGAAAACAATGAAGCCAATGACCTCTATGATGAAATAATAGATGACATTCTGGGGACATTTCAAGAAGCGAGTGTTATTATCAAGGACTCTGAACTTTCATTTCCATTCACGGCCTGTATCAACCTTATCATGGCCAAAGAGATGGCGGGCAAGGAGAGAGCAATTATAACGGGTCTTGTTGCTGAAGACAAACCTGTCACTCAATCAGAAATGCATGACTGGATGCGGGTATCTAAAGGGCAGGAAGCATTACTCTCAGTTTTTGAATACCAGATTACAGAAAGAATACGAAATGAGTATCACACAAAAATGAGTGAGCCAAATATTAAGGCTGTCATGAATATACGCAAGCAAATCAGTGAAAATCTTACGAGTGGCAATTTTGGACTGAAACCTGAATACGTCTTTGCCATCACAGCAGGACGCATTAACGATTTGAAAAAAGTCGAAGATGCACAACTTCAGGAAATTCTTAAAGAAGCAACAGATTTATCCTCTGAAAAAACAATCTCTGTTATCATCTATTCCGGTTTGACAGGCGGCTCTGCAATAGCAATGTTTATATTATGCTTTTTTGTAGCAAGAAGTATAACCAAACCAATCACGGCACTTTCAAGGGCAGTTAGAAGTGTTGCGGAAGGCGAACTTGATCACAATATTGAGATAAAGACCAGAGGTGAAATCGGAGAACTAGCAGACAGCTTTAATGACATGATCTCTAACTTACGCCTGACGACAGAAAAAAATGATACCCATAACTGGCTCAAGACTGGCCAGATGGAACTGAATGTAAAAATGCGAGGCGAACAGGACATTGAAGCATTGGGTGGAAATATCATTGGGCATCTGGCTGAATATTTGAATGCACAGGTTGGGATACTATATATGTCTGGTGATGACAAGCGTCTTAAACCAATAGGTAGTTTTGCCTATGTTCAGCAGAAGAATACCCCGAATGAATTTATGCCCGGTGAGGGTCTGGTAGGTCAGGCGGCATTGGAAAAGAGACATATTCTTTTAACAGACTTTCCTGACAATTCTATCAACATTAATTCAGGCATAGTAGAAGCCACACCAAAACAGATCCTGATCTTCCCGCTAATATTGAATAACGCAGTAAGCAGTGTTGTTGAACTAGGCTCTTTTAACGAATTCCAGGATATCCATCTAACTTTTCTGACTCAGGTTGCAGAGGGCATTGCAGTTGCCTTGAATACGGTTATATCCAGAAACAGCACCGAGATCCTTCTGGAACAGACACAGCAACAAGCAGAAGAACTTCAGGCACGTGAAGAGGCTCTTCGTCAAAGCAATGAAGAGCTTGAAGAAAATGCAATTGCATTAAAAGACTCTGAATCAAGACTGCAGGCTCAACAAGAAGAGCTACGTCAAACCAATGAAGAAATAGAGGAACAGAAAGAGTATGTAGAAAGGAAGAATGAGGACCTGAAAGCTGCCAGAAAAACTATTGAAGATAGAGCACGTGATCTGGAACAGAGCAGTAAATACAAATCTGAATTCCTGGCCAATATGTCCCATGAGCTGAGAACTCCTTTAAATAGTATCCTCCTTCTATCGAGACTTCTTGGTGATAACAAGGACGGCAGTTTATCAGAAGATCAGGTGGAATCAGTTGTATCAATTAACTCTTCAGGCAACGACTTATTGGAGCTTATTAACGACGTACTTGATCTCTCCAAAGTAGAGTCTGGAAAGATGGATCTCCAAATTGAAGATATGTATTTAAAGGATTTTTGCAGTAACATAAAACGAAATTTCCAGCACGTTGCCAAAGAAAACGGTGTCAGCCTGAACATTGAAATTGCAGATGGATTACCGGAGCATATTCGTACTGACGAACAGAGGGTTGAACAGATTGTGAAAAACTTCCTTTCTAACGCATTCAAATTTACGTCCAAAGGAAGTGTCACCTTACAAATAAGCCGTCCAAATGAATTATCAGGCGGTGCAATTGACCCGTCGAAGAGTAAATTAGATCAAGCTAAGACAGTTCTTTTTTCAATTATTGATACGGGAATTGGTATTCCGGAAGAGAAACAGAATGTGATTTTCGAAGCATTTAAGCAAGCTGATGGTTCTACAAGTAGAAAGTATGGAGGAACTGGTCTTGGACTTTCAATTTCTAAAGAACTTTCCAGATTGCTTAAAGGAAAAATCCACATGACAAGTACGCATGGCAAAGGAAGCACTTTTGCACTCTATCTTCCGGAAACATTTGAATATGAAACCAAAGCAGATGGAAAATCTCCAGTACCATCATCTGTTGAAACAGAACCAGTAACAGAAACCAACAATAGATTGCAAAAACAGGATAACCGGACAGAGATAGAAGAAAACATCAAAGATGACAGAAAAACAATTTCAGAAGAGGATAAATCTATACTCATTATCGAAGATGATCCAGTGTTTCTAAAAATTCTAAGGGACTTAACACGTGAACATGGCTTTAAATGTCTGGTTGCAGGTGACGGAGAAACAGGTCTTCAATTTGTAGATTACTACAAACCGAGCGGCATAATTCTGGACCTGAATCTTCCCGGTATCAATGGATGGACTGTTATGTCGAGGCTGAAGGATAACCCGAAATTCCGTCATATCCCTGTCCATTTCATATCAGCATCTGATAATAAATTTGAAGCCTTAAAAATGGGAGCAATAGATTATGTGACCAAGCCGGTAAGCCCTGAAGTAATTGACCAGGTATTTGAAAAATTTAATAAAATAATATCAAAATCTGTAAAAGACCTTCTTGTCGTGGAAGACAACCCGGATCAGGCAGAAGTAATATCAAGTATTATCGGCAGTGGCGATGTCAAGACCACGACTGTTGCAACCGCCAGGGCAGCCTATGACCAGATACTAACCGGAAAGTATGACTGCATGGTTTTAGACATTAGTCTTCCAGATATGACAGGCATAGAGCTACTCAACAAAATCAGGAAGAATGAAGATATTTTCCAATTGCCTGTTATTGTTTACACTGGCAGGGATCTTACTAATGAAGAGAAAAGAATAATAGACGAATACGCTGCAACAACTATTATGAAGGGAGAAGGCTCTCATCGTAAACTCTTAGATGAGACGACACTGTTTCTACACCGTGTCGAAGCAAACCTTCCTGAAACACAACGAAAATTACTTCGAATGATTCATGACAAAGAAGCGGTCCTGTCCGGTAAAAAGATACTGGTAGTAGACGATGACATGCGAAATGTCTTCTCGATCAAGAAGGTTCTCGAAGACAAAGGCATAGAAATAGTAATCGGAAAAAATGGCGTGGAAGGATTAGCATGCTTAGATAATAATCCGGATGTCCACCTGGTACTCATGGACATCATGATGCCTGAAATGGACGGATACACCGCCATAGGAGAGATCAGAAAACAGGAAAGATTTAAAAATCTCCCTGTTATCGCACTGACTGCAAAGGCAATGAAGGGCGATCGTTCTAAATGTATTGAAGCCGGAGCCAATGACTACCTGGCCAAACCATTTGACATTGACAGGTTGTTCTCAATGTTGAGAGTATGGTTATATTAATTAGTCACAACTGATAGTTAACAAACCAATTATCACGTTGCCCCTCAATAATTTTTCCCATATTACCTCTTATTTAAATATCAACTATGAAACTTTTAAGCAAAACTATAGAAAATATTGAGAAAATCTCAATAGATTCAGATGGAAAGATTAGAGAGAGATTTAACAATCTAGCTATACCCACCGGAAGCCTTGGGAGACTGGAAGAGTTTGCAACTATCTACGCCTCGATAAAAGGATCAACTGATGCAACAATAAGAGACAAAGTTGTCTTTACAATGGCTGGAGATCATGGTGTCTCCAGTGAAGGTGTAAGTGTTTTTCCACAGGAAGTTACCGGGCAGATGGTAAAGAACTTCCTTGATGGTGGAGCAACTATAAGTGTTCTGGCAAGGCATGTAGGCGCAAGAGTAGTTGTAGTCGATTGTGGTGTAAAAGCTGACTTTGAACCTTTTGATGGTTTGAAGATAAAAAAAGTAGGATATGGAACTGATAATATTGCACGTGGACCAGCAATGTCCAGAGAGCAGGCAATAAAATCACTGGAGATGGGTATAGAGGCCTTTAACGAGGAGTACCTTAACGGCATAGACATTGTTGCTACCGGTGACATGGGTATTGCGAATACGACTCCAAGCAGTGCGATAATTGCATGTTTAACAGGAGCCGACTTAAGCAGAGTAACTGGAAGAGGGACCGGTTTAAACGATGATGGCGTAGAGAAAAAAATCGAGGTTATAAAAATGTCTTTAGACGTTAATAAACCTGACCCTTCTGATCCAATAGACGTCCTTTCAAAAGTAGGTGGATTTGAAATAGGCGGTATTGCCGGACTGTGCCTCGCAGCAGCAAGTAAAAGGACACCGGTTTTAGTTGACGGATTTATCTCTACTGCGGCGGCACTGATAGCATGTGCAATAGAACCGAAGGTAAACGAATACCTCATATCATCTCACGCATCAACAGAAAACGGCCATAAGATTGCATTGGAGAAATTACAAAAGAGAGCAATCCTTGATCTGGATCTAAGACTTGGAGAAGGCACTGGAGCGGTATTAGCGATGAGCCTGATTGAAGCCGGTGTCAAAATCCTAACACAGATGGCAACATTTTCAGAAGCGAAGGTTTCTCCACCATCCGTCAAAAAATGAGGTGAGACAGAGCACGACAAAAGTACTCTGTGTGTAACCGGAAATCCCATTAACAGATTGAACTAGCATGAAAATTGAATTAATATCGGTTGGCTCAGAGCTTGTATCAGGGCATATCAGAGATCTGAATGCACCATTAGTTGCTGCTAAACTAACAGAGCTTGGCGTTGATGTTGTAAATCATACTATTACAGGTGACGATTCCAAAGATCTGAAATTTTCTCTTAAAGCCGGATCTGAGAGGGCAGACTTAATTATAATAACAGGCGGATTGGGGCCGACTCAGGATGATATCACAAGGGAAACTGTTGCCAATTTCTGTAATCTCAAATTAGTATCTGACAAAAAATCAATAGATCATGTTAAAAGCTTAGTAGGAAATATTCATGTTCAGAAGTATGTTAATTGTCTAAAACAGACAGAGATCCCGGAAGGCAGTACTGTTATCCACAATGCGACAGGAACAGCTCAAGGCTTTCTTGTAAACTTCTCCATGACTAACATTATCTGCTTGCCTGGTGTACCTTCTGAAATGAAACAGATGTTAGAAGACTGGGTAATCCCATACATCGTCAGAGAGTCGGAAGAAACTAAGAGACGACACACAAGGGTAGTCAATACATTTGGTATGTCTGAATCTTTGCTTGATGAGAAAATCCAACGCATAATCAAACCTGACAAATCTCTATCTTACAGTACACTTGTTAACAACGGCATCGTTTGCATTCGCACTACATTATGCAATACTGATAAGATCAAAGCAGACTCAATACTTGATAATATTGAAGAAGAAATTTGCAGAGAATTGGGAGAGTTTGTTTTCAGCAAGCGTGAAGAAGCCCTGGAAGAGACTGTCTCTGATATATTTAAAGAGAATTCTTTAACATTAGCCGTTGCTGAGTCTTGTACCGGAGGGCTGGTATCAGACTTGTTGACAAACGTTCAAGGCAGTTCATCCTTCCTTTTAGGAGGAATAGTCTCTTATAGTAATAAGATAAAGGAGAACCTGCTCAACGTCTCAGAAGAGCTTATTAATGAAGTTGGTGTGATAAGCGCAGAGGTTGCAAAAGCAATGGCTTCTGGTGTAAGAGAACGCATACAGGCAGATATCGGATTAGCGGTTACCGGAATAGCCGGACCTTCGGGTGTTGAAGATGGTGCTGACAAAGGAAAGCCTGTGGGACTGGTATATGTTGCAACTGCAATAAACGATGATTTTGAGTTTAAAGAGTATCGCTTTTTTGGATCCAGGGTGGATATTAAAAAACGTGCAGCAAATGCAGCGTTGAATACGTTAAGACTATCTTTATCAGGAAAAACGGCAAAACAGTGAGAATATTAACCTACATAGGTACTCTACGTATTAAATTTTCTTCCCTTTGCTCTTCTTCTGTTAAGTATTGCCCTACCGCCTTTTGTACTCATTCTCTTTCGAAAACCGCACATTCTTATTCTCTTAATAGAACTTTTTCTGATTCTTATTTTCATGATTTTGTCCTTTGTTGTATAACAGCTTTTCTACAACCGCTATGCGGGTTTCCATCTTTAATACGAAATATCGCCATCCGACTCAGCAGGTCAGATACCAATTAGTTAATTTCTGTACAAATCCTGTAAATTTATAAGATTACTATTCTATAGAATGATAAATATTTGTCAAACAAAAGATATTTTTAAAAAAAACATTCTTCAATAAAAGTCATAAAATCCTATTGACATAAGTATTTAGACTTGATAGCATGTCCCAAAAGCTTTCAATGAGAATTGCAATTGGCTTTTGCAAGAGAAAGGGGTAAAAGAGATGCAAACCACGACAAAGAGAGATTTATGTGAGAAAATAGTACGAAAGACTGACAACTCACAACTATTGGTCAAGGAGACAATTCAAATGTTTCTTGATAGGATAGTTCATGAGTTATCACAAGGCAACCGAATAGAATTGAGAGATTTCGGCGTCTTTGAGGTTAAGCAGAGAGCGGGAAGAAAAGCAAGAAATCCTCGTACAGGAGAGGAAGCCTTCGTACCTGCCAAAAATGTTGTTGTCTTTAAGGTAGGGAAATTAATGAAGGAAAAAGTAAACAACAATTCATCAAAAACCCCTGATCAAGCTGAGATACAGACATAGCATATCTAAATTAATATATTCTTCGCGGTATTTCACACTTAGCCTTGTAATATTTGATGACCACTTCACACAAGTCAAATACTACTACAATAGGCGCCAAAACAGTACACATTCAGTTTATACTATAACGGACAAACTCTGACAGTCCGCAATTCTACACACAAGAGAAGTGAAAGAACATATCCTTAGCTACATACAAGACCACAAAGAAGAAATTGTACGTCTGTCTACCGAACTGATTGGTGCCAACACAGTAAATCCACCCGGCAATGAATACCTGGCTGTAGATATTATTAAAAAATATTTCAGCACACACAGTATCAGGTATGAAACTTTTGAAAAGGTTGCCGGAAGAACTAACATAATTGGATATATTGGCAAGGGAAGCCCTACATTACTTGTTGCTTGCCATCTGGATGTTGTTCCTGCTGGAGACGGATGGGACACAGACCCTTTTAAGTCAGTAGTAAAAGACGGCAGAATCTTCGGGCGTGGAGCGAACGACAATAAAGGGCAAATGGCACCCATGTTGGTCCTGGCTAAACTGCTAAAAGAGAATGAATCAACTCTTAATGGCAGTTTATTGCTAATTGGCGCTGCTGACGAAGAGAAAGGATCTCGCCTTGGTCTGGAATACCTGCTTGATGAATGTGGGATAACCGCTGATTTTGCAATTATACCGGATGTCGCAAACAATATGAAAATAATAGACGTTGGGGAAAAAGGAACCTTGTTCTTAAACATAACGTCATATGGTAAGCAGAGCCACGGTTCAACGCCGGAAAAAGGTATTAATGCTGTATGGAATATGATTGAGTTGTTGAATCAAGTGAAGGAGTTAAAGCGCAAATGTACAACTCATGAGCTGTTTACACCTCCAACCCTGAACCTGGGCACTATCTCCGGCGGAACAGTACATAATATTGTACCTGCCAAATGCGATGCAAAACTTGATATACGTTATTTACCCGGTGAGACAGAAAAAGATATCTTAGACAATATCTATAAAATTATTGCCTCAATAAAAAAGCACAATCCAACTGCAAGGTTTGACATTACTATCGATGCGCATCTGCCCCCTACTCAGGTACCTGCAGATAACCCGTTGGTCAGCTTGATCTCAAAACATACTGAATCAATACTCGGAACTAAACCAATACCTACTGGATTCTCTGGTGTAACAGTATGCAAGCAACTAGTAGAAAAAGGTATTATGGCAGTTGGGTTTGGTCCCGGCGATGAAGACCAGGCACACGTTGCAAATGAGTCCATAGCGATTCAAGAGCTGCTGGATTTTGGCAAAATAATGGGTCTTGTTATATTAGATATACTAAAGTAATTTCAAGATTGCTACAAAGTCACTAAGACACCAGGATTTCCCTTTGTATTCTTCGTGAGTTAGCCTTTTCAATCCTTTAATCTGTGACCAAAACTTTTTTCTTTGTGCCTTTGTGCCTTAGTGGCTATTCCTTCTGTTCTTCTTTGCGCACTTCTTGTCCTCGGCGCTTTCTGTCCGGGGAGCGTCTCTGCGGTGAATCCCTTAATCTGCTTTTATCTGTGTAAATCCGCGTCCTATTACTTTTCCTTTGTGGTTTTGCGCCTTCGTGGCAAAAGAAATGTAGATTCAACTTGACTATGATTCTTTGAAATATATAATTTCTTATTCAATAGTAAATGTCGGGGCGTGGCTCAGCTTGGCTAGAGTGCCTGCCTTGGGAGCAGGAGGTCGCTGGTTCGAATCCAGTCGCCCCGACCATTTAACTACTTCTTTTTGTATACTACAATCCTTTTTCATCCCCTAATTCCTTAATCTGTATAAATCCGTGTCCTATTATTTTCACTTTGCGTTCTTTGCGCCTCCGCGGTGAACCCCTTTTTCCCCTTGCTTTTGATATTTACTAAAGTATTATACCGCTAGTAACTTACGACCTACCAAAACGATATACCATCATATGATGGATATACTTTTCATAAATCAGGCTTTATCAACTACAGGAAATGATTGACAACTGAAAAGTTGAAGATGCAAAAAAACGTAAAGAAGAACGAAGTAAAAGAGCATCTAATACCAAATCCAAAAAAACAACTCAGCATGAATAAAATAATCTGCTTAAATGCTAATTTAATAATTCAAACTGTAATTGGACCTTATAAAAAATATAGTAATTTAATTCTTCTGTATATCATTACAATAGTGGTGTTATCTATAAACTTATCAATTACTAGTTCGACAGCTTCAAAAAAGGATAAAAAATGAAAAATCTGGCTCAGAGTACTTTAGTAGGTTGGGGGATAACAATTGTAATTGCTGTCGCGGGTGGCACTTTTGCACTCACTAAATATTTAAACGAACAAGCTATAAAGGCTCTTGAGCAACGGATAGCAATTGCAGAACAAAATTCCGGAGCGAAACCTACCAACACACAATCAAGGCAAATAGACCCATCTTCCTTAAATAATAAAGAAATTTCAGAACTAACTATTCGCCTTGAAAATCTTGAAAGTGAGAAGCGAGACCTAATTGAAAAGATTTCACAAAAAGCAGTATTGACACTCGACCCCCGCAGTGAACTATCTACATTAATTTCTCAGCTTGAATCTAAGGGGAAAGAGGAGCGAGCAAAGGCGATAGATGGCCTATTTATGTTGAAGGACCCTGTTTCATTTCAACCCTTGTTGCGATACCTTGAATCACATCCTGAAGAAGCAACAGAGGGTGGGAATCCATTTATTGGAAAATGGTATTCTTTCTTCATTGAGGCAGGTGGTGCACAAGGGGTTGAGTTTGTTGCCTCCCAGTTAGAAAGCTCTGAGAGATTTTACAGCGAATTTGCTTATAGCACAATCAAATCAGAAATTGATTCGACTGAAGCAGTGGATATTACAATACCTATACTTCAGAAAATTGCAGTAAGCAGTTCTTCTAGTTTAGCACGAACTAGATCAAAAGTGCTTATTCAGTATTTTCTGGACAATAAGAAGAAAATAACCGATGAAGAGAATTTTGATAAATCGGAAGGAGTTCCACATAATTTAAAAATAATTTCATCGCTAAATGGTAATGGCCTCAATCACATTACTGCCAGGATGCTTTCTAATGGAACGGACTTGATTTATTGGAAAACAGGCTTTTACATCGCTCAAGAATTTATTGAAAAGCCTGAAAACCAAGACAATTGTATTGCTGCCATTAAGGAACTTGTTGACCCTGCTCCTCAAATGACCACTAGTTCCCACTGCGTTCTCTTGTATTTATTAGCCAAAATGGAAGCATTCCGTGGAAACGAATCGGCTGCAAACAAATACTCAGAAGCCTGTAAAGCAGAATCTACAGAGCTATATAAATACCTGACCGAACATGACAATATTTATGACCTTAAAACTATTCACAATCTGTTTGATCCAATGGAAGTCAAAAATTAGAAGAAATTATTGTCGAACCATTGCATTCACCAGACGGCAAGAAGCGCGGCGGCGCTGACGCGGCAAGCTTGGGTGGGCCGCTGGTGATGCAGGTCGTTATGCATTAAGGAAATGGAGGAACTTTGGAATCAGCAATATTTGGTTTAATAGGAGTTGTCGTTGGGGTTGCATTGACAACAGCAAAAGATTTGTGGTTTGATTATCGTCGACATGATAAAAACTTAAAATTTCTGTCTATACACATAGTTTGTTTATTTGATCGTTTTATTGGTGGTTGTATTGAAGTAACTCGTGACGATGGACTTGCATTTGGATCACGTGACAAAGATGATTGTAAGGTACCACAAGTAAAGCATCCGACTCTTGACCTTATGCCTATTGATGTTGAGTGGAAATCATTACCTTCAAAATTGATGTATGAGATACAATAAAAATAGGGACAGCGACCATTATTTATAGTTTTTAAACTATAAATTTTCAATTCTTATCTGACATCCAACCCTCTTATTCTCCGAAGCTTTAATTTTTCTTTCTTAACACCTTTATTCGTCTTAACAATATATTCATTCCATATCTTACCAACAATACGATACGCACCATCATACTATGACACACTATGGCCCGTCACACTTTTGTGCCATGGCACACTATTCATATAAAAACGCACTCTCTCTCATAATCCAAAACACAATCATTATGCTATTCTAGAATAGCATAAGTTATTATCAATTATGATATTATGCCAAAACAACTTTTAGCCATCAAATCAACCGGATTCACACGCCCGTTTGGCATATAACTTGTTACTTATACTCAAAACCAATCTATATTAACCAGGAGGATATGCCATGTATAAGATTCCAGAAACAAGAAAACATGTAAGAATAGAAAAACCATACATCACAAGATTCAATGTTAAATCAAGTGAACAAATGATTTTTAACGACTGGGATATGGTCGCTGTAATTAACTTGAGTGCTGGTGGTCTTTTCTTTTATGCCAAAAAGAATCTGGAGGTTGGTACAATTCTGGATTTAAAAATAGGCTTCTCTCTTTCCAATCCTTCAATAATATGTAACGGAAAAGTTATTCGTGCGAAAAGGCACTTGGACACATCAATAATAGGTTTCGCAATTGAATTTACTCAAATTACAGAACACGCAAGAAAAGCAATAAATAATACAGTTGAAGAAATAGTAGAATAAACAATCTTCCCCTTGACATTCCATCTCCAAAACACAACTATACACCCACATCCACGTTATATTTCAGTACTGCACTATATAATCTTTTCAGCTTCTTTCTCTATCATTGACCTGTACAAGCCGAAAACCTTATTGCCTTCTCTTATTCACTTCGTCTTATATCAATCCTTACCAGCATAAAACAGTTGAAAGCATTGAGCCATTTTGGTATAAGGTGTGACGTTATATTAAGCTGTTATAAGAGTTGCAGAACAGGGCACACTTGACCAGCCATATTAACACCAGACTTTAACTTTCTTACTAAATATCCGGGATATCAATATGCGCGTTGCAATGTATTACAATAACAGTGACATTAGAGTGGAAGAGATGCCAACTCCGAAGATTGGTAAAGGCGAGGTACTATTTAAATCACTGGCCTGTGGTATCTGCGGCAGTGACGTAATGGAATGGTATCGTATTCACAAAGCTCCACTTGTACTGGGCCACGAGGCAACCGGTGAAATTGTTGAAGTAGGAGAGGATGTTAAACGATACAAAAAGGGAGACAGGGTCTTTGTATCGCACCACGTTCCCTGTAATACGTGTCATTACTGTTTGAATGGTAACCACACTGTTTGCGACTCTTTGCGCAGCACGAATTTTGATCCCGGTGGTTTTGCTGAATATGTACGTGTACCGGAAATCAATGTAGACAGAGGAATCTCTATTCTTCCTGATAATATGTCTCTGGAAGATGGAACGTTCATTGAACCACTGGCTTGTGTAGTTCGGGGTCAAAGAGTAGCTCGTATTGAACCCGGTCAGACTGTTGTTGTCATCGGCAGTGGAATGTCAGGACTTCTTCATATCTTACTTGCTAAATCACTGGGAGCCGGAAAGATAATTGCTACTGATATAAGTGAATTTCGTATGGAGATGGCAAAGAAGTTTGGAGCAGATTCTGTCATCTCTGCCCATGACGACCTTCCTTCACATCTACTCAAAGTTAACAACAACAGGCTTGCTGATCGTGTGATATTAACAGCCGGAGCAAACTCCGCTTTAGAAACCGCTATGAAATCTGTAGACCGTGCAGGCACGATCCTTTACTTTGCACCGGGCGGTCCTGAGACTACTCTTAACGTACCGTTTAATGAGTTCTGGAAAAACTGTGTTACCTTAGTGCCGACGTACGGCGCAAGCCCTCTTGACATAGAAGTTGCGATTGAGCTGATTAGTTCTAAACGTGTTCCTGTGCAGGAGATGATTACTCATCGTTTAGGTCTGTCAGAAGCCGTAAAAGGCTTTAAGCTGGTTACCGAAGCCAAAGAGTCTATAAAGGTAGTCATTGAACCTCATAAATGAGTATCTGCCAACAGATAGGGCCTTCAACATTTCAAAAAAAATCTTTCCATAACACACATGAAACCAGTACGTTTATTCGCTGACAAGATCAAGGATAACCTGCGCACCGATATAATAGGCAGGGAAATAGTTACACTTGAACGTACAGTATCTGCAATGGACACCGCAAAGCAGATGCTCAAAGAGGGAGCCATAGAGGGAACCACAATCTTTGTTGAAGAACAGACTCAGGGAAGAGGACGGACAGGAAGAGAGTGGTTCTGCAAAAGCGGGAAAGGCTTGTTGCTGACGGTTGTCTTAAGACCGGCAATCCAACCGGAAAGTTCATACATTTTGATGGTATTCACCGCGGTTGCTATCGTACAGACCATCAGGGACATGTTTAAATTACCCGTTGAGATTGACTGGCCTAATGATATTGTAATTAACAAGAAGAAATTGGGCGGGATAATTGTAGAGACACAGGATCACACCGATCAATCAAAAAACTACATTGTAGGAATCGGTATTAATGTTAATTTGAAAAAGCATGAACTTCCGGAAGAGATCGGTCAGCCGGCAACATCTCTTACCATTGAAAAAGAGGCGTTTATAGATCGTACCAATTTTGCAAGGGCGTTGCTGCAAAACCTGGATT